>OGPV01000092.1_pt1 | contig 65943 bp, 49 predicted proteins | sample 1553001 | NCBI WGS metagenome assembly OGPV01 (sample SAMEA2580268, study PRJEB22360) | human gut metagenome | biome: human gut; feature: human-associated habitat; material: faeces | place: Denmark | collected 2008/2010
CTGTAGTACAACAGTAAGACGATTACTCATGCCCATAGGGGTGCTGAGTAGTTACCGGGACGGTAGTGTAATCTAAAAACAATTAAAAAGTAAAATTATGAAAAGAATGATGAGTCATTTATTCCATGTGGCTCTGATGCTTTTGGCTTTTACCTTTGCGAATCCTGTTATCAGCCATGCGCAACAGACAGCTGTTGCGTCATGGGTGTTCTCGGAGGGATGGGAAAGCTCAAGCAGCGGAACTGTTGTGACCTACACTCCGGATGGCAGCGGATGGCAGGCGATAAGCAATACCGCATGGAAAAGTAAACAACCGGTGTTTCTGCCGAACACATGTTCTGGAGTACGGACCAACTATAAGCTTTCGCTGAAGACAAGTGACGGCAAGTGGGAGGTAAAGCAAAGTAAGGACAGCTATGTCTTGCGTCTGAACACAGCTTCGACAGATAAATTTACACAAAAGGAAAACTATGGTGATGCCTCAACACATGACCAATATTTCGAAGTGAATTTCCCTACTGTAAACCTGAACAACGTGAAACTTAATTTCGCTATAGGCGACGGCTCAAGCAGCTCCACACATTTTGGTGTGGCGTATTCCGTTGATGGAGGGACGACATGGACAACACTTGATGACTATGTCAGCGGCAGTCATTGGAATACATATAATGATGCTGTTTACTCTCTTGATGCCGACAATAAGGAGAATGTCATAGTGAGACTCTTTATTGTCAGTGCCACGAAGAATAGCAATTACAATCTGAAATATGTAAAGGTGCTTGCTGACGACCATGAAGCACCGGCATTCGTATCAAGCCGTCCAAAGGATAATGAGGATAATGTCGTGACAACAGGAACCATTGCTTTGAACTTTGACAAGAGTGTGCATGTGGCGGATGGGGCAGCGGCAACGCTTACGAATGCAAATACAAACAGTGTTGTCAAGCTTGCTCCAACAGTAAACGGCAATGTAATTCGTTTCAGCTATTCTACTCTTGACAAAAGTGCGATGTATAACTTTGAGCTACCGGCAAATACAGTAAGTGACCTTTCTGGAAATGTGCTTGCGAAAGCCTTGACATTCAGTTTCACCACCGCCGATACCGATCCGATACCTGCTCCTACAATAGAAAGCAAGAATCATTTGTGGTACAACAAGCCAGCAGGCTATTGGGAAGAAGCTCTACCGTTGGGAAACGGTCGTCTTGGTGTTATGCACTCCGGTAGTGTCGCATGCGATACGCTCCAGCTCAACGAAGATACATTCTGGGACCAGGGACCGAACACGAACTATAATGCAAATGCTTTTGGAGTACTCAAAGAAGTACAGCAAGGCATCTTCAATAAAGATTATGCTTCGGTACAGAATCTTGCAGTTACGAACTGGATGTCGCAAGGCTCGCATGGAGCAAGTTATCGTGCAGCAGGTGTTGTCTTGCTTGGCTTCCCGGGACAGCGTTTCGATGATATGGAAAGTGCACAGACTTCGGATGCTGTTGATGCACAAGGCTATGTTCGCTATCTTGATATGAATACTGCAACAAGCAATGTGGAGTATCATGTGAAAGGTGTAGGGTATAAGCGTACAGTATTCACTTCTTTCAAGGATAATGTCACAGTGGTGCGTCTTGAAGCGGACCAGAAAGGTAAACTCGACTTCAATGTGGCTTATGCCGGTTGTAATAAGTCGAATATAGAGAAGCTCACGTCTAACGTCCTCTATGACGATCATACTGTCAAGGCAACGATGGGACCGGCACGTGACAAGTGTGAGAATGTGGAAAACAAGCTCAACCTTTGTACTTATCTGCGTATTGTGGACACTGACGGCGCTATTACAAACGACAATGTCAATATCTATGCTCAGGGAACAGTGGGAGCCGCTACAAATGCTCCGCGTCTTAATGTGACAGGTGCTACATACGCTACAATCATTATTTCGCAAGCCACTAATTTCAAGAAATATAATGATGTAAGCGGTGATGCAAGTGCATCAGCTCTTGCCTATCTGGAAGCTTACGAGAACAGCAAGAAAGATTTTGTTACAACGCTTTCGGATCATGAATCTGTCTACAGGGCACAGTTTGACCGTGTGGACCTGACTCTTGCAGGTAATGCTACACAGGAGTCCAAGAACACGGAACAGCGTATAAAGGAGTTCCATAAGACTTCTGATCCTCAGTTGGCAGCCAACTACTTCCAGTTTGGACGTTACCTGCTCATATCTTCTTCACAACCAGGCACACAGCCAGCTAATCTGCAGGGCATCTGGAATCCTGATGCGCGTCAGTATCCGGCTTGGGATTCGAAATACACATCAAATATCAATGTTGAGATGAACTACTGGCCTGCAGAAGTCACAAATCTTGCAGAATGCCATGAGCCGTTTGTCGAGATGGTCAAGGATGTAAGTGTTACAGGTGCGGAAACAGCTCAGAAGATGTATGGCGCACGTGGATGGGCTTTACATCATAATACAGATATTTGGCGTACGACAGGTGCGGTAGACAATGGCACCGTAGGAGTATGGCCTACATGTAACGCATGGTTCTGCTCTCACCTTTGGGAGCGTTATCTCTTCTCTGGCGACAAGACATATCTTGCAGAGGTCTATCCTATAATGAAGGGAGCGGCAGAATTCTTCCAGGATTTTCTTGTGAAGGATCCGAATACAGGGTATATGGTTGTTTGTCCGAGCAACTCACCGGAGAATCATCCTGGTATAGGCTCTTATACCAAGTCTGACGGTAAAACTGCAAACATTGCCCTTTTCGGAGGAGTTGCCATGGATAACGAGATGGTCTATGACTTGTTGAAGAATACAGCTCTTGCAGCTCGTGCTCTTGATAAGGATGCGGATTTCGCAGATGCTCTTGATGCTCTGAAGGCACAGATTACTCCATGGAAGATTGGTAAATACGGACAGGTACAGGAATGGCAGGAAGACTGGGATAAAGAGAATTCGTCTCATCGTCATCTGTCTCATCTCTGGGGCGCTTATCCTGGCAATCAGGTTTCTCCATACGAAAACGCTACACTTTATCAGGCAGTACACAAGAGTCTTGTCGGACGTGGCGATGCTGCCCGCGGATGGTCGATGGGATGGAAGGAAGCCATGTGGGCACGTATGCTTGATGGAGACCATGCCATGAAGATTCTTAAGAACCAGCTTGTCCTGCTCGACCCTAATGTGACAATCGCTTCTTCCGACGGCGGCTCGTATGCAAATATGTTTGATGCCCATCCTCCATTCCAGATTGACGGAAACTTCGGAGCTACTGCAGCTATAGCAGAGATGCTTGTGCAGTCACATGCCGGCTTCTTGCATGTTCTTCCTGCATTGCCTACGGAATGGAAAGCCGGTGGCGAAGTGAAAGGCCTGTGTGCCCGTGGCGGATTTGTGGTGACAGATATGAAATGGGTTGACGGCAAGATAGAGAAGCTTGCAGTGAAGTCTACTGTCGGCGGAAACTTACGTCTGCGTACTGCAACACCATTGACAAATGCCGATGGTACAGCTCTTTCTGTAGCAGAAGGCAATAATACCAATTCTTTGATGCAGCCTTACGGCATGCCGGAGCCTATAGTCAAGGATGCAAGTAAGATTCCTGCCACTACGCTTCCGGATACTTATCTCTATGATATTCCAACTAATGCAGGTGAGGAGATAACGCTTGTTGGAGGCCTTGCTACTATTGTTCCTGTATTAGGTCTTTCCAGAGAATCTGAAAAAGATAATGCTATATATAATCTTAACGGTCAGCGTGTTGGAGAAGGTTATCATGGCGTAGTTGTCGTTAAGGGAAAGAAATATGTTAAATCATTAGAGTCCCGTTAAAATTGGGACGAGTTTAATATTAATCAAATAGCCCCGGAATGAGGGGACCAAATTGCTCTTTGACATCATTGGAATAAGTCTTATCGAACAGTTCCCTGAGCGGTATTTTGTCCGTCAATGGAAACTGCTCATAAAAGACTTATTTTCAATGATTTCAAAGAACGATTAGTCCACTTTAACGGGACGGTAGTGAATAAAAATAATAAGTACAACAACCTAAAAAGGCAAACAAATGAAAAGAAATCTACTAAGATTGGGGCTCTCACTCATAGCCCTGTTTGTTATGGTAGTGGCAAATGCGCAAACCTACCAAAACGAAGAAGCTAGCGTTTCATGGCCGTTTAATGACGCCAACTACGCTACACAGTACACAAAATCACCAGAAAATGGTTTCAGTCTGGTTTCCGTAAACACCGGTGACTTGAAGTATTCTCTCAAGACTACAAAAGACAAAGACGGAAACATGATGGCCATGGCTGGTTTCGGTCCTGTTGGTACAACAAAAGCCGTAGAATGGACCGTTAAACCTAGCAAGGGACTTACATTTACCCCAACCTCTATCAGTACCTACGTAAAACGATTCGGTACAGATGCAGAAAATGGAGTAACCGTAACCGCTAAACTTAGCGACGGAACTTCTGTAGACTTGGGTAATTTCACTGCATTAAGAGATAACAAGACAACAGAGTCTGACAAGTATTCGAAAAATGAAAACCTGACCGACCACATCGTCATCCAGCTCACTGCCGACCAGCAAGCCAAACTGACATCAGCTGAAGGCTTCACGCTGAGTTGCACCGTCGGCGTTGGCGCTGCTAAGCAGCAAGGCTTTGCCGATGTACACATCAACGGTCTCTTGAACGGAACCATTCAACAGGTAGAACAGTATACACTGTCAGCTGTTGTATCAACTGTAGGAGCAGGAACCGTCAAGGTATCTCCTGCAGGAACAGTATTTGATGCAGAAACACCAATCACCGTAACTGCAACAAAGAATTTCGGCTACAAGTTTGTCAACTGGACAGATGCCAATAATAAGGTAGTATCTACAGATGAAGAATATACCTTCCCTATCTCTGCCAACACTGCATTGAAAGCAAACTTTGAGAAAATAAACACCTACGCTTTGGATTACAAGGTAGAAGGTGGTGCCAACGATTATATGGTAAGCGCAACTCCTGCCCCAACCGTTGTTGACGGAAAGAACATGTATGAAGAAGGAACAGAAGTAAGCCTTACCGCCAACAGTAACTACATCCTCACCTTCACCAACTGGAATGATGGTGAAACAGGAGCAGAACGCAAAATAAAGATGAATGCCGACAAGGCATATACAGCTGCATATTCTGCAAAAGATTTCATCGCAGGCTGGGACTTCTATAAGTCAGCGAGAGAAGGTCGTACAGCAGACTTCGCTGCAGAAGACAACGATGTAGACCAGCTCATCCTGCGCGATGCTGACGGAAATACATACTCATGGCTCGACAAGAGCAATAGTGCTGGCGGCTACGAAGGAAAAAATGCAGCCGTAAACTGGACCAATACCAAGCCACTGGGCGAAACCTACTGGCAGACCAAGGTCAACGCAACAGCCTTCACCGACATCAAGGTAAAGAGCAGCATGCTCTACAATTATAATGCATACGAAACATATAATGTGGAATACTCTCTCAACGGAACCGACTGGACCAAAGTTGGCGCCATTGAAATGCCTGGAACCAAAGCCTGGACCGATGGAGAGTTCACTCTCCCAGCCGATGCAAACAACAAGGCAGAAGTATACATCCGCTGGATTGCCGACAAGACTTCTTCTATCAAGGGAACAACAGGCAACATCGACGGAATCTCTATCACAGATATCTACATCACAGGTACCGCTCAGCTCGTTAACGACGGCAAGGCTCCAGTACTCGTAAACACCGTACCAGCAGAAGGCGCAACCAACGCATCTGCCAACGGCAAGATTGTACTGACTTTTGATGAGAAGGTAAAACTCACCGACAAGGCAAACGCTACACTCGGCACACAAAAGATAGAAGGAGTTGTGTCAGGCAAGACCATCACCTTCGCATACAAAGGTTTGAACTACGCTACAGCTTACACCTTCACGCTCGCTGCCGGTTCTGTAGCCGACCTGACAGACAATGCAACAGACCAGGAAATTGTTCTGAACTTCACTACCAAGACCAAGCCAGCTGTAACCAAGGCACTCTACGACTTCATCGTACCAAACGACGGTGACTTCAAGGCAGCACTTGCAGCAGCAGCCAAGCGTACAGATACCAGCAAGCGCTTCCGCATCTTCATCAAGCAGGGCGACTATAAGATTCCTGCTGACGAAAAGAGCGAGGTAAAAGGTAGCGACGGCAAGACTTACGCTAATCCTACCACCTATATGAATACGCCAAACGTATCAATCATTGGTGAGAGCATGGACAACACCTCTATCACCAATACAGTACCTGCAGTGGAGTGCGACAACGGATTCGGCAAGGCAAACGTACTGGAAGGTATCGGAAAAGGTGATGTATTGAGCTTGGAAAGTGGTGCTGTCAACACTTACTTCCAGGACATCAAGATGTATAGCAGCATGGGCGACAAGAAGGGTCGCGATATCGTTCTCAACGACAAGAGTAACAAGACCATCTGCAAGAATGTCAACCTCTGGGCTTATCAAGACACTTATGTATCCAACAACCAGAAGGGCCGCTTCTACTTCGAGGGTGGTATTCTGCGTGGTAACACCGACTTCCTCTGCGGTAAGGGTGACGTATATTATAATAATGTGGATCTCTTGATGTGTGGCACAGGCTATCTCGCCGTACCTTCACAGCCTACCCAGTATGGCTACATCTTCAAGGATTGTACCATCAAGGACGGTTCAGACACAGGTATCAATGGTAAGTACAAGCTCGGTCGTCCTTGGGGCAAGGGCACTCCTATCGCCCTCTTCATCGACACCAAGATGGAAGTGATTCCTACAGCAGCTGGTTGGGATGAGATGAGCGGTGGCTATCCTAAGCGTTTTGCAGAGTACAACTCTACTACAGCTACAGGTTCAGCAGTAGACCTAAGCGGAAGAAAGCAGGTGTACGATGCTTATGATGCCAACTATACCAACCGTCGCAACGAGACAGCAGGAAGCCCTGTCCTCACAGCAGAAGAAGCTGCATCCTACAGCATTGAGACCGTCATGGGCGGTGATGACGACTGGGATCCTACTGCAGCTACCGAGCAGGCATCAGCACCTAGCAACGTTAAGCTGAACGGTACAACCCTCGCTTGGGACAACAACGACTACGCTCTTCTATGGGCAGTATGCAAGAACGGCAAGGTAGTTGACTTCACCATCAAACCAACCTACCTCGTAGATGATGCATCAGCAACATGGAGTGTTCGTGCAGCCAACGAGATGGGAGGACTGAGCGAAGCAACAGCAGCAGCAGTTCTGGGCACCGGCATCCACAACATCGCCTCAGCTACAGATGCAGCAGCCATCAAGACCGCCATCTATGCAGCCGACGGCACCCAGCTCTCAAATCTTCAGAAGGGTATCAACATCATTGTGAAGACCCTGGCAGATGGCAGCAAGAAGACAAGCAAAGTCATCGTAAAGTAAAGAAACAGAGACATTAAGTAAATAGATTGACAGATAACATTCGGAGTGCAATATCCCCATCCTCGTTCAGAAGGGTGCCGGATATTGCACTTTTTTTGTTCCCTCAACACCCGAAACAGCAGAAATGAAAACAGAGAAAAACGGACCGTCGAAATGTAAAAAGCAGAGTATTTACGCAAGAACCTGTAAACGTTTACGTATATTTTTATCTCAAATATACCCATAATCTCATATTTTTTATATACTTTTGCATCAAGAAAACCAAGACTTAGCTGACGCTACGCATCAAGGTTGCCCTCCCCGGAGCCTTCGGGTGCCAAGAGGAACAGCCTTCAGAAAGCAACTGCTCAGGACTGGGATTCTACTTAAAAACATTAAGAAAAAACATTAGCAAATTAGTAATTTAGAATAAGTTTTATCTAAACCTAAAGTGTATGTCTGGTAATTTTAGAAAAAAGAAAATTGCTTTGGCGGGCGCACTGATGTTCGTAGTAACAAGTGTATCTGCACAAACAGTAAAAGGCGTTGTTACTGACAATACGGGTGAGCCTATTATCGGCGCCTCTGTCATGGAGGTTGGTGTAGCTGGCAATGGTGGCGTGACCGACATTGATGGTAACTTCACAGTAAACTTAAAAGGCAAGAGCAAGAAACTGAAGATTTCATACATTGGTATGAAAGCTAAGGAAGTAAGCGTTGCAGGTAAAGAATCAATCGATGTAAAGCTTGAGGATGACAACACCACCCTCAACGATGTCGTAGTAATCGGTTATGGTACTGTTAGAAAGAAGGACCTCACAGGTTCTGTATCTTCTATCAGTGACAAGCAGATTGCCAACATTCCTGTATCTAACGTGAGCGAGGCGATGACCGGTAAGATGGCGGGTGTAAACATCACCACCACTGAAGGTTCACCTGATGCTGACGTGAAGATTCGTGTGCGTGGTGGTGGTTCTCTTTCTCAGGACAACTCACCTCTCTACATCGTAGACGGTTTCCCAGTTAGTTCTATCAGCGACATCGCTCCTAGCGAGATTCAGAGCATCGACGTATTGAAGGATGCTTCTTCTACAGCTATCTATGGTGCCCGTGGTGCCAATGGTGTTATCATCGTTACAACCAAGAGCGGTTCTGAGGGCAAGACTCAGGTGAACTTCAATGCATCTCTCGGCTACAAGAAAGTATCTAAGTTGGTAAAGACTATGTCTCCATACGACTATGCATACTATCAGTATGAGTTGGGTAGCACTGACTATGGTAACTACAACGACCTCGACATCTGGAAGTCTATCGAAGGACGTGACTATCAGGATGAGGTATTCGGCCGTACAGGTAACCAGAAGCAGTATAACGTGAACGTAAGCGGTGGTACCAAGGACCTGAAATACAACATCGGTTTTTCTCACAACGACGAGAAGAGCATCATGCAGGGTTCTGGCTATGCCAAGAACAATGTAAACGCCAAGATTAATGCCAACTTGAACAAGTGGTTATCTCTCGACTTCAATGGCCGTATGGCTTTCACAAAGCTGGACGGTTTGAATGGTGGTGCTGATACCAACGAGTCAAGTGCAGCAAACTCAGTTGTTGCCAACACCGTAAGATGGAACCCAGTAGAGCCTCTCTCCAGCTCATCGGACGAGGATGAGGAGAACAGCACATCAATACGCCGTAACCCAACAGAGCGTATCACCGATACCTATAAGTATCAGGAGCGTTTCCAGCAGAACTACAATGTAGGCTTAAACTGGAAGCCATTCAAGAACATCACATTCCGCACTGAGTTCGGCTATGGTTGGAAGTATAACAATACCGACCAGGTTTGGGGTTCTAACGCAACAACCAACTCTAAGTATGGTTACAACGGTCAGCCACAAGCACAGTTCGTTCGTTTAGAAAACAAGAACTGGCGTAATGCCAACACCCTGACTTACGACAACAAGAAACTCTTCAATGGTCGTGACCGCCTCAATGTATTGGTTGGTCAGGAGTGGAGCAGCAGCCAGGACGTAACCCGTACCAATACTTCTGTAGCTTTCCCAACTTCATTCTCAACCCATGAGGTTTTGGCAAACACAGCAGCAGGTACAGCGCTTCCTAACGAGGGTAACATCAAGGCTGAGGAGAACATTCTCTCTTACTTCGGCCGTATCAACTATACGCTCAACGACAAGTATCTGGCTACTATCACACTTCGTGCCGATGGTTCCAGCAAGTTTGGCAAGGACAACCGTTGGGGTCTCTTCCCATCAGCTGCCTTGGCTTGGCGTATGTCTGACGAGAAATTCCTGAAGGGTGCTTCCAGCTGGCTTTCTAACCTGAAGGCTCGTCTGAGTTTCGGTACTGCCGGCAACAACCGTATCAACTCTGGTTTGCTGACTACCACCTACTCAATGGCAGACAACACTTCAAAGGCTCCATTCTTCGATGAGAACAGAGTTTCTATGCTTGAGCATGGTAAATATCTCTATAATCCAGACTTGAAGTGGGAAACCACAGTGACCCGTAACTTCGGTATCGACTACGGTTTCTTCAATGGACGCATCAGCGGTACATTAGACTTCTACTGGAATACAACCAGGGACCTCTTGATGCAAAGTATCGTTCCTGCCAACACAGGTTACTCTTACCAGTTCCAGAACTTCGGTAAGACCTCTAACAAGGGTGTTGAGCTGGCGCTCAACGCAGTAATAGTAGACAAGAAGAACTTTGGTTTGAACTTCAACTTCAACATATCTTACAACAAGAACAAGATTAACGAGTTGAACATGGAGAACCCATGGCAGAGTTCTAACTGGAGTGGTTCTACCATTGCCAAGTACGAAGACTTCCGCGTAGAGCAAGGCGGTCGCCTCGGTGAGCTTTGGGGCTACAAGAGCAATGGTTTCTACACCGTGTATGATGCCGCAACAGGCAAGGGTGACTTGGTATTGAAAGCTAACGGCTCTTGGGCACTGGCAGAAGGCGTAAAGGACAACAGCTACAAGCTCTTCGGCGGTAACCTCTTTCCAGGCGTTGCTAAGGTAGAAGTTGATGAGAATGGTGATGCAGTGAAGCAGCGTCTGGGCAACACCGTACCTACCACAACAGGTGGTTTCGGCTTTGACGGTCACGTTGGTAACCTCGACTTCAACCTGTTCTTCAACTACTCATTGGGCAATAAGCTGGTGAACGGTACAAAGCTTGCCAACTCATTCTACGCAGGTTCAGCCAAGAACTATAACCTTGTAGATGATTTCAACGTAGGCAACCGTTACACATGGATTGACCCAGCCAACGGAGAGAACATTGGTCGTCCATCAGCTAATCTGATTACAAAATACGGTGGCGTAGAGAAGGTAATGAACCGCTTGAACGAAATCAATGCCAACGCCAATATCTACAATCCAGCAGGCGTATCAACCATGCAGCTCATCAGCTATGCTGTAGAAGATGCATCATTCCTGCGCCTGCAGAACGTAACAGTGGGTTACACGCTGCCAAAGAAGTGGGTAAACAAGTGCTACATCCAGAATGTACGCATCTACTTCACAGGTTACAACCTGCTTTGCTTCACCAACTACTCAGGCTACGATCCAGAGGTTGATACAAGTTCTAAGAGGAACCCAATGACCCCAGGTATCGACTATGCAGCTTATCCAAAGAGCCGCACCTTCGTAGGTGGTATTAATGTTACATTCTAAAATTTATAAGATAATAACAATGAACAAGATATTATATGCATTTGCATTGGCAGGCGTATTAGGATTGTCTTCATGCTCAGACTTTCTGGATCAGACATCTCCATCAGAGATGACTGCAGAGAATACCTACGCCTCACCTTATTATACCAATCTTCGCGTCAATAAGCTCTATGGTAGCATGGGACAGGACCGTACCTACGCACAGGACTTGTCTATCGTATGGAACCTGAACAGCGACTGCGAATTGATTGACGGTCTTGGAAGCAATGCTACCAATACCTCAAACGAGCGTGGTAACATGAACTACAATATGGACCCAGGATGGAGCAAGATTAGCGGTGTATGGGATGCTGAGTATGGTATCATCGAGGATGCCAACCAGATTATCGAGGGAATCCGCAGTAGCGCTACATTAAAAGCTGGCGGTGCTAACCAGAAGTCGATGGAACGCAGCCTCGGCGAAGCGCTCACCATCCGTGCCATGGTTTACTTCGACCTAGTTCGTATTTTTGGTGATATTCCGTTCAAGAGAGAAGCATCAAAGTCTGACCTGAGCAACGCTTACCTGGAGAAGACCGACCGCGACGTAATCATGGATTCCCTGATGAACGACCTGGATGAGGCTATCAAGTATCTGCCATGGGCAGACCAGGTATCAGGCTATACCACAGAGCGCACAACTAAGGGTTATGCTCACGCACTCCTGGCGCAAATTGCCATGACCCGTGCAGGATATGTAATTCGCGAGAAGGCTAAAGACGGATATGAGACTGCATCTTACAGCGATGCAACCTATCCAACACAACGCCCAGGTGCTGCCGACCGCAAAGCTCTCTACGAGCGTGCCTTGAAGCACTGGTCAGCCATCATCAATGACAATACCCACAGCCTCAACCCATCTTTCGAGAACGAGTGGTATCTGATTAACCAGCTTTCTCTCGACAAGACATATCACGAGAACCTCTTCGAAATTCCTTTCGGTGAGAACGTAACTGGTGAGTTGGGTTACACAGTAGGTGTCCGCATGAATGGTGTTACTTCAGAATATGGCTATGGTAACTCATCTGGTAAAATGAAGGTTACAGCTCCTCTGCTCTATTCCTACGACAAGAAGGATACACGCCGTGACATCACATGCGCTAACTTCGAAATCAAGCAGGACGGCAGCAATACAGTTGAGAACATGCTGAAGAATGCTCCTTTCGGTATGTATGTAGGTAAGTGGGATGCCCGCAAGATGAACAATACTTGGTTGCAGAACAACCTGAAGGCAACAGCTAAGCACACTACAGGTATCAATCCTGTGAAGATGCGCTATGCTCAGGTATTGCTCTACTATGCTGAGTGTATGAACGAATTGGCAGGTAATCCAGATGCTAACTACGAGGGTTCTGCCAATGGTATGACTGCCCGCCAGGCTTTGGAAGCTGTACATACCCGTGCCTTCAACAAGGCTGACAAGGACGAGGCAAAGGCATACGTAAACAATATCGCTTCTGACAAGGACGCATTCTTCAACGCTCTCGTTCAGGAGAACATGTGGGAGTTTGCTGGTGAAGGTATCCGTAAATACGACCTGATTCGCTGGAACCTCCTCGTAGAGAAGATCAAAGAGTTCAAACAGACTTATCTGGCTGAGCTTGCAGATGGTACTTACCAGAAGACCATCTACTTCAACTACCTGGATGAGAAGAAAACCAAGATTGACTTCTCTAGCGTAACATGGTATGGTATTCCTGACGGAAAAACATCTGCTGACTACGATGGCAGCATCGACTCATTCGGTGCAGCTAAGTTGGATTCTGGTTCTGATACACAGGTTGACGTAAACCTGCCATCTATCAGCAGCGGTCTCGTTAGCGATGATGTGGCAGTGAAGAACCGCTACCTCATGCCAATCGCTTCAACAACCATCTCTGCAACCAACGGTAAGATTCACAACTCTTATGGTTATGCAGACTAATTCATCTTTAATCAAAAAAGACAAGAAAATGAAGAGCATTAAAAACATATTGGGCACAGCGTCTATGATTGCATTGGCTCTGTCGGCTACTTCTTGTACCGATGGCAATGACTGGGACGTAGATGGCAGCCTGTCAAGATTGTTCGGTCTCAACGGTGACAAAATCACCGTTGAAACTGCCGAAACATCAGCTACGGTTACATTCTCTGCCTTCACATCAAAAGCAGTTTCTTCACCAGAGTACTATGTATTCGAGGTAAGCAAGGACTCTCTTTACGAAGGTGTTGAGAATGCTAACATCATCAAGTTCGGTGAAGATAAGTCGTTGACTTCATCTCCAGTAGTTCTCTCTGGTCTCGATGGCGACAGCAAGTACTACATGCGTGTAAAGGCTATGTCTTCAACAAGCAATGAGTCTAAGTGGGTTTACTACAAGGATGGTTCATCATTCAAGACAAAGGCTGAACAGTTATTCAACGAGCTTACTACAGCCGACCTCTTTGAAGACCACGTTAATTTCTCTTGGACTCCAGGTGCGACAGTTACCCATATCACAATTGTTAACGCAGCAGATCCAGAGGATAAGAGCAAGCATGAACTTACCGCAGACCAAATTGCTGCTGGTAAAGTTACTTACTCTAACGTGAAACCAACAACTACTTACATCGCCACATTATATAATAACGATGTAAAACGAGGTCAGTTGCAGTTCACCACACCTGCTGCTATGCCTTCTGCAAACTATAAGTACACGCTCCCAAGCGATGTGAATGTTATCTCCCAGACTCTCATTGAAGAGATTGCAGAGCAGGCCAAAGCTGCAGCAGGAAACGAGACTAACTATAGTGCAACCATCGGTATTCCTGCAGGTGCCACAGTTTCTCTCTATGGAACAGCAGAGTCTGACGGTGGTAAGACAAATGTTACAATTCCTGAGGGTATGTCTGTTACATTCTTCGGCTTGGCAGGTGGTGATGCGCCTACCATCAACCTTGACAAGAACTTCGATATTTCAGGTTCTCATGCTTACATCAAGTTCCAGAACGTGAAATTGGTAGAAAACGGTGCCGGTTACTTCATCAACCAGAGCAAAGCTTGTACCGTTAGTGAGTTTACCTTGGAAGATTGTGAAGTTTCAAATGCCAAAACATCTTTCTTCCGTTTACAAGGTACGGAAGCTAAGTCTATCGGCAAGTTGACTTTGAAGAACAGCATCTTCACCAACCTCTGCGCAGGTTATGGTTTCATCCATGTAGATGCAGGAAGCGGTGCAGGTCATGTAGATAATGTTGAAATTGACGGTTGTACATTCAATGGAATTTGTAAGACTGGTAAAGTGTTCATCTTCAGCAAGAAGACTAATATGCAAGACATCACCATTAAGAATAGCACATTCTATAACTGCAATGGAGGTGGTCAGTACTTCGTTGACTTCAATGCTGATACATTTGGTCCAAACACATTCACTATTGAGAACTGTATCTTCGGTAAGAGCGCAGATGAGACAACCAATAAGAACATCAGAAGCAAGACTCCTGCAACAGTCGCAAACTGCTTCAGTACTAAAGACTTCTTCAAGGTGATTAAGGGAGTTAATGCTACAGAGTTCAGTTCTGACCAATTGTTTACTGACCCTACCAAGGGCGACTTCACTATCAAGGCAGGTACCTTAAAGGAAAAAGCTGGTGACCCACGCTGGTATGTAGTAGAAGATTAAATAATCATCTCTTTTATATTAAAGTGCAATGCCCCATTGGCGTTGCACTTTTTTTGTTATCTCTCCCTCTTCCCCCCACCCACAAAAACTTTTTTTGTTAATTTCTTGGAAGTTACGAAAGAAAAGCGTATCTTTGCAGCGAGAACATAAAATCGCAAAGATATGGCAAGATACATCAACCCATTCTCTGACTGGTCGTTCAAAAGAATCTTCGGCCAGGAATACAGCAAAGACTTGCTGATAGAGTTCTTGAACCAGCTGCTCCTGGGAGAGCAGCATATCACTGATGTGAAGTTTAAGGACAAGGAGATGTTGCCAGAAACAAAAGACCAGAGAGGTATCATCTACGACGTCTTTTGCGAAACTGACACAGGTGAGCACATTATCGTTGAAATGCAAAACAGGAGCCAGTCCTATTTCATCGACCGATCTCTCTACTATGCATCGAAAACGATAGTAGACCAAGGCGTAAAAGGACAATGGGATTATCATCTCACACCTGTTTATGTTATCTGTTTCATGAACTTTGATGTAGATGAAAATACGCCAAAGAAGTTCAGAACAGACGTTGTGCTGGCAGACAAGGATAGCGGAGAGGTTTACTCTAACAAAATCCGCTTCATCTATTTGGTAATGCCTCTTTTCAAGAAGAAAGAGGAAGAGTGTACTACGTTTTTAGATTGTTGGATTTATAATTTGAAGCATATGGAGACTTTAGAAAAAATGCCTTTCGAGGCTCAGCATAAGATATTCAAGAGATTGGCAGAAATCGCCGACTCCAAGAGCCTGACCAAAGAGGAACAGGAGAAATACGACAACAGCATGATGGTCATGTGGGACAATTATGCTGTATATAAGCATGCTGAAGAGAAAGGAATAGAAAAAGGAATAGAAAAAGGTAGAAAAGAAGGCAAAGAAGAAGGTAGAATAGAAGGTAAGAAAGAGGGCAAAGAAGAAGGTAGAAAAGAGTTTGCTTTGAAGTTGTTGGCGCACAACTTTCCATTAGACGAAATTGCCAATCTCACCGACTTATCTATCGAAGAGATTAAGAAATTGGAACAATAATACTATTAATAGAGAGGGTGTATCATAAGTGCGATGACATGCCCTTTTTTTTCGCTATTTCAGCCACTTCAGTCAGCAAACTCAGCCACTTCAGTCAGCAAACAAATCCGTCTCATTCTGCTTACGAATTCGAATCTTCGAGCCAACGAAGTCATATCTTCAAGCCAGCGCAATCGAATCTTCAAGCCAGCGCAGTCGGATGTATCGGCTCAATGAAACGTATGAACTTGCGCAATGAAGAACATGGTTTCATCAGCGTAAGCGGCTCCGCTTGCCCTGAGGCTGCTGAAATTACGTCACGACGCAGCTTCTGATGCATCACGACGTAGCAATCAGTACGTCGCGATGCAGCAACAGATACGTCGTGACGTAATTCCGGCTACCTCCTGCCCCATCAAATAAGCCTCACTTACCCGCCTGAATCAATACGACGAAAAGACAATATTGTAGAAACAACACTTCCGAAAACGTTTACGTTAGATTTTTCGTTTATTTTATTCAACATTTAAAAATTTTAATTACCTTTGTAGCAGAAATCTAAGATTATAACCAAAAATCGAAGATTCCTTATGATCTATTGAGAATCAAACACGACAACAACTAATCGCTAGTAAGTTCAATTAGACCAGAGAAACTTAACAAGATTAATAATAACCTACAAAACAAACATCGTTATGTATCAACAACTGAAACGTGCCAGCATGGCACTGACCTTGAGTTCGGTTTGTTTCCTCGCTTTTGCGCAGAAAACAATCCAAGGTACCGTTAAGGATGCTAATGGCGACCCAATGATTGGTGTAACCATTACTGACCAGAATGGTAAGGCAGGTGGCATCACCGACCTTGACGGTAAGTTTACCATTCAGAACGCAGACCCTAATACGGTCTTGACTTTCAGCTACATCGGCTGCAAGCCTAAGAAAGTAAAAGTAGGAAGTCAGAAAACATGGAACATCGTACTTGAAGATGACAATGCAGCTCTTGACGAGGTCGTTGTCGTTGGTTATGGTACTATGCGTAAACGCGACGTAACCGGCTCTATTGCATCTGTCAACTCTGAAAAGATAGCCGCTCGTGGTACTACCAATCTTGCAGAGTCTCTGCAGGGTTCTGTTCCTGGTGTCAACATCACCCAGTCTGGTAGCCGCGCAGGTGCAGGCTTCAATATTCAGGTTCGTGGACAGGCTTCTATCAACAAGCAGGCACAGCCATTGTATGTTATCGATGGTGTAGTTTGCGACAACATGGACTTCCTCAACCCTGATGATATCGACCGCATCGACGTATTGAAGGATGCATCTTCTACCGCAATCTATGGTTCCCGTGCCTCTGCCGGTGTCATCATGATTACCACCAAGGGCAGCAAGGGTGCAGACAAGGCACAGAAGGCAACTATCACTTATGACGGATATTATGGTATCAAGAAGTTGGCGCGCATGCCTGAGTTTATGGATGCCAACGAGTTTATGGATTATCGTTTTGCCAGATATACCACGCTCGATGGTAAGAGCTACGATGGCTCTAGCCGCAAGGGTGTTGATGCCGAAGGACATCCACACTACAGAATCAAGGATACCGACTTGAATTCAGCTTTCCTGACTCGCAAGGGAGCAACCAGCTACAAAGATTCCAAACTTTATGAACTGATGATGGATCCAAGCTTCGACGGTTACGACTGGAAGAAGATGGTTACCCGCACTGCCGCCCAGCAGAACCACTTTATCAGTGCTGCCGGTGCTACAGACAAGATCAACTACCGTGTAGGTATGGGTTATCAGGGAGAAGAGAACGTATTCAAAGGCAACGACTATGAGCGTTTCAACTTCAAGGGAGCAATGGATGCCAAGCTCTCCAAGATATTCGAGGCAGGTTTCTCTACCAACATGTCAATGAGCCGCACCCAGGATGTATGTACTGATGGTACTTATTCTCCATACGTGAATGCATTCTATTTTAACCCATTCGTATCTCCAACAGATGCAGATGGCAACCTGATTCCTAACCCGGGAGCAAAGGCAGCCTTTGGTTCATCTGCACAGTTTACATCTACATATAACCCGCTCATCGATTTGAATGACGGCAACTACACCAATGAGACTAAGATGTACCGATTGATGGGTAACTTCTACCTACGTGCCAACATCATCAAGGGATTGAAGTTTACAACCACCTTCTCTCCTAACTACTCTCACAAGCGTCAGGGAATCTTCTACGCAACAGGTCTGAACGAGGGTAATGACGTAGGTTCAACTTACTACCAGAAGAACAAGACCAACTTCGGCTCTGTTGCCAATACAACCCGTGTAGACTGGACTTGGGACAACCAGTTTGACTACAACCGCACATTTGGCGACCACACTGTTGGTGCTATGGCATTGTTCTCACTCTACAAGAGCAATACAGAATACCAGTATGAGGAAGGCAAGGGAATCGCTAGCGACCTTACTACATTCCACAATCTGGGAACAGCCAGCGGCGACAAGACGCTCTCAAGCTCTTATACTGAGTCATCATTGGAATCATTCGCTTTCCGTGCCAACTATTCTTACAAGGGCCGTTACATGGCTACAGCTACACTCCGTACCGATGGCAGTTCACGCTTCGCAGACGGCAACCGCTGGGGCTGGTTCCCTTCTGTAGCTGCTGCATGGCGTATCTCTGATGAAGCATGGATGAAGCAGTTCAACAACTGGCTTGATAATGCTAAACTCCGTCTTTCATATGGTGTTACCGGTAACAACAATGTGGGTGACTATGTAACCATCGCTTCTGCTACAGGTCCATCTTATGTAACCATTGACGGCAAAGAGGTACAGGGTTATTATCCTAACGGATTGATAAATACAGAACTCATCTGGGAGAAGGTTAAAGAGTTTGACCTCGGTCTCGACCTGAGTTTCCTGAAAAACCGCATCAATGTAACAGCCGACTTCTACAACCGTCTTTCTGATGGTCAGATTATGTCACGTTCAGTGCCTATCGAAACTGGTGAGAAGACTTCAACCTTCAATGTAGGTTCTGTCCAGAACAGAGGTATTGAACTCGGTTTGAACTTTAACATCATCAACAAGAAAGACTTCTCCTGGAGTGCGAATGTAAACTTCGCCCGCAACTGGAACAAGATTAAGGAGTTGAGTAATGGTAAGGTTGATGAGGTAGCCAACAACTGGTTTATCGGCGAGCCACTGAACGTACTCCGTGACTATACCCATACCGATGTCATCACCGACAAGGGTGTAACCATGCACACCATGAATGGTGACAAGCACTATACCCTGAAGGAATTCTACGAGAAGTATGGCACTAAGTATAAGTGGTATGAAGGTCAGATGGCAGTAAACGACTGGAACGATGACGGTAAGATTGACGACAACGATAAGCAGATTTATGGTTGTACCGATCCACGCTGGACCGGTAGTTTCACTACCAATGTTTACTTCAAGGGCTTCGACTTCTCTATCATGTTCTATACAAAGAGCGGATTCTGGTCACGCAGCTACTTCCATGAGAAGTATATGAAGTATAGCGACCGTGGTAATGCCCACATGCAACTGGATTACTACATACCAAAGGGAGCACCAATCATCGACCATGCAACAGGTGAGATTACAACTGCCACAGAGACCCACTACGGAAAGTATCCTTATCCTACCGACAGCGATAAAACTGCCGGTGGCTACTTCAGCGACAAGGGTTCTGCCAAGGGAGAAGGCTTCCAGTATCAGAAGACCTCTTTCACCAAGGTTAAGAACATCACCCTGGGTTACACCTTGCCTAAGAACGTAGTTAGCAAGGCTGGTATCAGAAACCTCCGTGTTTATGTAAACGTTCTGAACCCATTCTGCTTCACCAACTATAAGGGCTTCGACCCTGAGTGGGCATCACAGAATCTGCAGAATGGCGGTCCATCATCTGTAACCTACCAGTTTGGTGTAAATCTTAAGTTCTAATCTCATTAAATGAAGTAAACAATTATGAAAAAGATATTATATAGCGTAGCACTGGCGGCCTGCTGCATGGGAACCATGACAAGTTGCAGCGACTTCCTGGATGCGAGCAACAAGTCGAATGTAACTGATAAGCAAACATTTGCAACAAAAGAGGGATTCAACAGCCTCGTCAATGATGCTTATCAGCATCTGCAAAACGTTTATGCTGCTCCTCTGTTCACAAGCTGTTTCTCAGCAGGTACAGATATGTATGCCGATGGTCGTAACAAGATGAACGAGGCATTGAACACTTACGAGATTCTGACTCCAGAAAATGAAGATATAACGGATCTCTATACTTACCTCTATTCAGGTATCCGTGCAGCCAACTCTGTGTCATATTATGCACAGACAGCCCAAGTTGATGAAAAGACTAAGGGGCAGCTTGTAGGCGAAGCCCGTGTATTGGCTGCTTACGAGTATTATCTCCTGGTAAACAACTTCGGTGGTGTGCCTATCATGAAGGACTTCCTTACCACAACAGGCACAGGATATCCGAAGTCTTCTGCTGCAGATGTATATGCCTATATCATCAGCGAACTCGAAGATGTTATCGGCAAGAATGTGCTCCAGGCTTCTACAGCTACCAAGGGTGGCGGCAGAATCAGCCAGGAAACAGCCAAGGCTATCCTTGCCAAGACCTACCTTTCTGCTGCATGGGACCTCAACAAGCAGGAATACTTCTCCAAGGCAGCAACCCTTGCCGATGAGGTGATTGCGGGCAGAAGACTGACTACCCCATTTGCCGACCTTTGGAAGGCAGATGGTTCTGGCGATGACAACGCAGAGTTCCTTTGGGATGTAGAGTATGATCTGGCTACAGCCAACAATACAACATCAGGTGGTACAGAATGGAGCGGTTACTACTGCAACTATCTGGGTGGAAACGAAGATCCTATCAAGGCTACAACCTCCAGCTATGTGCCAACCCTCTATGCCTTGCATTGTTTCAAGAAGGGAGACCAGCGTTACGATGCTACCTTCATGAAGGAATTGCCAGATATAAACAAGGGAAATGCTGCAGGTACCGGTTACTGGACCTGGTACAAGAATGGTGAGAGTCTGGTAGGTAAGCCAGTAACGCGATACTATTCTGCATGGTATGAGACTGATGCCGACTTTGATTCATGGAAGGCTAAAGACCCAACAAACAGAACGAATACCTATCGCATTCCGATGGATTCACAAACCAAGGAAGCACAGAATATGAATGGCAAAGATATGGAATACTATGACAACCAGCAACTGGTATATGGTTCTAGTCCATGCAAGAAGTTTGACGACAGCAAGACTGCTAAGACAGAGAAGAACACCTGCTATCGAGACATCCATATCATCACTTTGCCAGAGATGTATCTCGTAGCAGCTGAGGCTTATCTGAAGGCTGGTGATAATCCTAAGGCATTGGCACGACTCAATGAGGTTCACCAGCGCGCTGGTCTCCCTGCACTTACAGGAACTATCACTATCGATGACATCCTTGATGAGAATGCATGCGAGAACTTCGGTAATGAGGCACGTTGGATGGATCTTCGCAGAACCCAGACTCTGGTAGAGCGTTGCACCAAGTATAACCATGAGATGGGAGACAAGGCTGCCCAGTATATCGGCAAGAAGCTTCTTCGCCCTATCCCACAGGCTGCAATTGATGCCAATGACCAACTGACATTAGCCGACCAGAATCCTGGTTACTAATCAAAGTCATTATGTTGATAAGAAAACCTATCAAGACATACGTTAATCATTAGGTTTAAGACCGTATTCTAGGGAGATAATTCCTGATGGATACGGTCTTTCTTTTGGTTCTATCGGCAAGGTATACGTAATCGTTTTCGTAGTTTTTCGCTCACTATCTGCATGTGATAAGCAAAAATGTCGTAACTTTGCAGAAAATCTTATAGAAAAGAAAATAATAAAATAAATAAACCTAAGAAGAAATGAAGAAATCAATCATTAAGACAGTCGTGCTGGCTGCGCTCATGGCTCTGCCAATGTTCGCTAAAGCACAAACTTTCGCTGGTATCACAGCCGAGCAGAATGCACAGAACACTCCTGAAGGATGGACTGCTGTTGCACTGCCACAGTTGCCTGCCATCACATCGGCTAACACGTTCAACATCAAGGATTATGGTGCCTCTACATCAGCTGCAGACAACACCAAGGCTATCCAGAAAGCACTCGATGCAGTGCCTTCTACCGGTGGTATGGTCGTAATTCCTGCCGGTACCTGGATGTTTGGTAGTAAAGACCAGATGACCAGCACTACCGAGGTACTTAGCATCAAGGCGAAGACCATCCTCCACCTTTGCGCAGGTGCTACCCTGAAGCTCGTGGAATATGGCAAGGCGCCTAATACCAAGACTGTCTTCATCGGCGGAAAGAACAAGGGTAAGAATGTTACTGACGTTGTTATCGAGGGTGAAGGTGTAACTTCTATTATTGATGGTCAGGGCGCACGCTGGTGGCTCGCAAGAGAGAATGGCGAAACCTTTAATCCTGGTGCGATGATCCGCTTCGAACAGGGCAAGCGCTTCCTGCTCCGCAACTTCAAGATTCAGAATACTCCGGGTGTGAACATCACCATCAGCAACAGCGCTAAGGCTAGCCATGCTACCATTCATGATGTAACAATTAGCGAACCATCTTCAGAAGCAGGAAAAGGCAAAGCTTCACATAACACCGACGGCATCTCTATTTGGGGACCATACGTCAACATCTACAACTGTAATATCAGCAACGGCGATGATAACGTGGTTTGCGACACCGATGCACAGTATATCCATGTATGGAACTGCGACTTCGGTACAGGTCATGGTGCTTCTATCGGAAGCTTTACCGAAAACATCAAGCATGTATGGTTCGACAATATCACCATGAATGGTACAACTGCCGGTATCCGCATGAAGACTGGTCAAGATGTTGATAAAACAACCAAGAAGGTGACACTGCGTGGTGGTGGCGAGGAAGACTGGAAGTTCACCAACTTCACCATGACAAACGTGAAGAATCCGCTCTCTATCGACTGCTTCTACGACAAGAACTACAACAGCGACCCTGCCGTAGATAAGGCAAACGCAAGAGCACTGGACAGCACTACCCCAACCTATAATGGTATTTATCTTCAGAACGTGAAGACAACAGATGTTTGTGATGGTAACGCCATTTTCTTTGTTGGCCGCCCTGAGAGCTACATCAAGAACGTAACACTCGACAATGTTCAGATTAAAGCAAAGAAGGGTATCGACATCCGCTTCGTAGATAATCTCGTGTTCAAGAACAACTCTAAGATTACCGTAAGCAGCGGTTCTATCTGGCTTAAGAAGTATGACTCCACATGGACAGACGAGTGCGGTGCTACATCTACAGGTTCAACCGTTACTGATACCAAAGGTCCTTTCACATTAAACTCAAAGACCTTGACGGATAACACTGCCGGTTCTTTCAGTAACGGCTTCGCTATCAGCAATGAGAAGGGAAAGAGATACGATATTGGTTCTGGTACAAACTACATCAAGTACAGCACCAATCCATATACCATCATCATTCCTGACGGCATAAAGATTGTCAAAATGGATATCGAGGGAAAAGACAATTACACAGATGCAGATGCCTATATCGGCGAGATAAACGGCAAAAACTATGATGCTTCAACCTATGTTTTTCCAAAAGACAAAAGTCTGAAAAAATATACAGTAGAGTTTGATTCACCTGTAGAGCACACGCTTACTTTCACTCCAAAGGTAAAGCAGTGCATCTTGCAGTTCACTCTCTATACTGAGACTTCTACAGGCATCCAGAACATCACTGCCATCGCCAAGGTAGACAATAACAACATTTACGACCTCAGCGGTCGCATGGTAAAGCTCAATGCCAAGGCAGAAGACCTGCAAGGCCTCAAAAAAGGCATCTACATCTACAACAACAAGAAATACGTAGCTAAATAATTCATTTAAACATCGGTAACAATGAAAATAAAATCTCATTCACTCCTGTGCATTCTCGCCACCATCGCATTGAGTTCTCCGCTCTCTGCACTGAGCGTGAATGCCCAGAAGGCGGTATCCAAGACATGGAATCCGAACCTGAAGAACGGAATGTACCGCAACCCGGTTATTGACGCCGACTACTCAGACCCAGACGTATGCCGTGTGGGCAATGACTACTATATGACCTCCTCTTCCTTCCAATGTTTCCCAGGCTTGCAGATTCTGCACAGCACCGACCTGGTAAACTGGGAGATTATCGGTGCTGCCCTACTCGATGACTATCCTGTTTTTCCTGAATACCAGGGCACCGAACTGGATTGGCGCAAGAAGGTTCAGCATGGTAACTACGTGTGGGCACCCTCTATCCGCTACCATGACGGATGGTTCTACATCTACTGTGGCGATCCTGACCAGGGTCTCTTCATGACCAAGACACAAGACCCACGTGGTCCTTGGGAGCCTATCACCTGGGTGATGAAGGGAAAAGGTCTTATCGACTGCTGCCCTCTCTGGGATGAAGACGGCAAAGCTTATCTTTCGCATGGATGCGCCGGTTCAAGAGCCGGTATCAAGTCAGTGCTCTTCGTAGCCCCGATGTCACCTGACGGCACCAAGGTTATTGGTCCTTCACGCATCGTATATGATGGTCATGAAGACCAGCCAACCATCGAGGGTACTAAATTCTACAAGCGCAACGGATATTATTATATCATGAGTCCTGCGGGCGGAGTAAAGTATGGCTGGCAGGTAGAACTGCGTTCCAAGAATCCATACGGTCCTTACGAGGAGTATGTGGGTATGGCACAGGGAAAGAACAAGAAGGTAAACGGCCCTCACCAGGGGGCATGGGTAGATACCCAGAACGGCGAAGACTGGTTCCTCCACTTCCAGGATAAGCACGCTTATGGTCGTGTGGTTCATCTGCAACCAGCCAAATGGGTGAACGACTGGCTCGTCATCGGTGACGACAAGGATGGCGATGGCTGCGGTGACCCTGTTCAGCAATGGAAGAAGCCAAACCTAACATCAAGCGGTAACTTCCAGCCTAAGGAATCGGATGATTTCAACAGCGTAGATTTAGGTCTGCAATGGCAGTGGAACGGTCCTTACAGTCAGTACTGGTACTTCTGTGATGCCAAGAACTCTAAGTTACGTCTCTATGGTGTGCAGCAGGCTGAAGATGTAAAGAACCTGTATGATTTGCCAAACCTCCTGCTCCAGAAACTCCCTACCGAGAACTTTACTGCTACTGCCAAGGTGAAGTTCATACCTAACCGCACCGAGGCTTACAAGGAAAAAGATAAGGTACTGGGCGAAAGCGCTGGCATGATCATGCAAGGCATGGACTATGCGGCACTCAAGTTTGTTGATACCAAGGAAGAGGGTGTTGTATTGCAATATGTAACCTGCGAGAAGGCTGAGAAGGGAAAGGCCGAGAAGGTGGTAAAGCAAGTGGCCATCAAGACCAGCAAGCTGCCTCAGCCTTACACCGTGAAGTATGCCGTAGATGATATTCCTTCTTCCCGCATCGCTACCCAGGATGTATGGCTCCGCGTGAAGGTTCATAGCGAAGGCATCGCCAACCAGATACAGGCTATCGCTGAATGGAGCTACAGTCTGGATGGTAAGAAATTCAACAAGATAGGCAATCCTTTCACCGTACGTGAAGGCAAGTGGATTGGTGCCAAGCTCGGTTTCTTCAACACCCGCACAGCCAAGAAGAACGATGCTGCCTTCTTCGACGTAGACTGGATTCATTTCGAAAAATAACGCTATCCAGCTAACGCGTTATTTCAGAGAATATTTTGGGAAATAAAAAAATCCCCCTCATTGCAAATCAATGCAGCGAGGGGGATTAATCTTTATGAGTAATCTAAAAATTCTAATCTTTCTTTTCTTCTGTAGGCTCTGCCTTTGTTGTCTTCTTAGCTGGAGCCTTCTTGGCAGAAGCCTTCTTGACTGCAGGCTTAGCTGCGGCCTTCTTGGCAGGAGCAGCCTTAGCAGGCTTCTCGCCATGGTGCTTCTCTGCCTCCTTCTCTATCTTTTCAATCTTAGCCTGAAGACGGACAATCTCCTTGTCCTTCATCTCAATCTCTTCATCCTGATTCTTGATGGTAGTAAGCAGGCTCTCAAGCTGATCGTTATCAACATCAGTAGGATAGAGGTCGTTTACTCGGGTGATGAAGTCGCCAAGAATGTTCATATAGTTAGTGAAAGCATCGAAAGGACTTGAATAGATACCTCTGTCAAGACCCACATTGCTTGGCTTGGTAGTCATGAAACGGAAGTTGTTACTTGCCTGCAGGTAATCCCAGTCCTGATTGATACGTGGATCGTTGGCGATACGTACACGGTCTGCCACACTGTAAAGCTTGTTGAAAGCCTCACGCTGCATCGGGTTACCCAACCATGAACTTACATCACGCTCCTCGTCTACCCAACTCAAGGTATCAGGCACATTCACCTCGCCTACCGACTTGATCTTCTTGCAGATTTCTGAAGGTGTTGAGAAGGTGATGCCACGGTCCTTGGCACACTGAGGCAAAGCCTTCATAAACTCGAGGATGTTGCTTGACAGAGGCTGGGCAATACCAAGAGCAGAAAGCTCCATGAAGATATTGATAACCTGCTCCTCCTCTGGGAAGGCAGCAATCCGGTTCATATAGTTGTCGGCAAAGAGTGGATAACCGTCCCAATCGCTGTTGCTGAAACGCAGAGAGATATCATCGCTCAGGTTCACATCACGCAACAGGAGCTTCAACTTAGGGTTCAGGGCGCAATGGTAAACATAGTGAGGAGACTTCCAGCCGAGCACGTGCTTGGCACCCTCGGTGAGCATACCAATGAATCCCATGTTGGCAACATCGTTACCGATATCATCGCTGTAGATGAGCGAAGAGTTGCGCAATACGGTAGGTTTCTTTCCGAAATATTCCTCAATCTTAGTACACTGGCGCATCACCTCATCCTTGAAACTTGCCTCATTAACCAGAGAAGCAAGTCCGTGAGAGTAAGGCTCAGCCAGGAACTCTACACAACCCGTATTGTTGAGCTGCTGAAGCTTCTCCAGTACCTGAGGAGCATGAAGTTCCAACTGCTCCATACCCACACCCGAAAGCGAGAAAGCTACCTTGAAATACTTGCCGTTCTTTTCAATCATCTCCTGAAGGGCATTCAAGGCTGGCATATAAGAGCGCTCAGCAATCTCGTTGATGCTACGGTCGTTCTCGTTGTCATCATAGTAATAATGGTCGGTACCGATGTCGAAGAAGCGGTAGCGTTTCAGATGGGTAATCTGATGTATCTCGAAATATAAACAAATTGTTTTCATAATTATTAATTATTAATTTTTAATTATTAACTGCCCATTACTTCCACCCTAAGGTCTTGAGGTACAGGTCTTTGATGCGGGCTCCCACTTTCTCCCAGGTAATCTGGTCTACTTCTTTCTTGCCTTCCTCTGAGAGATAATCGAAGAGACTCTCGTTGTGACAGATGCTGTAGATGGCATCGGCAAGGGCATGGATATCCCAGTAGTCTACCTTGATACAGTTGGACAGGATTTCTCCACATCCACTCTGCTTGGAGATAATGGTTGGTGTGCCGCACTGCATAGCTTCCAAAGGTGAGATACCGAACGGCTCGCTCACAGATGGCATCACGTAGACATCACTGTCTTTCAGACATTCATAAACCTGTTTGCCGCGCATAAAGCCAGGGAAGTGGAACCGGTCGGCAATGCCTCTTTCGGCAGCGAGATAAATCATCTGGTCCATCATATCGCCCGAACCTGCCATACAAAAACGCACATTGCGGGTACGGTGCAATACCATGTTGGCAGCCTCTACGAAATATTCAGGTCCCTTCTGCATGGTAAGACGTCCCAGGAAGGTTACTACCTTCTCCTTGCCCTTATGATTTGGGCGTGGAATATCCTGCCACTCCTGCTTCAATGGGTATACGGCATTGTGCATGGCGAAACACTTGCGTGGATCCTGATGATACTGGTGAATCACCGTCTGGCGGGTCAGTTCGGATACACACATGATGCAGTCGGCATTATCCATACCGTCTTTCTCGATAGCGTAAACGGTAGGGTTCACCTTTCCACGGCTACGGTCGAAATCAGTAGCATGAACGTGGATGCACAATGGTTTGCCACTCACGCGCTTGGCATGAATTCCGGCAGGGAATGTAAGCCAGTCGTGAGCATGGATAATATCAAATTCTTCTGAACGGGCTACAACTCCGGCAATGATGCTATAGTTGTTGATCTCGTCATGAAGATTTGACGGATAACCACCGGCAAAGTCCATACAGCCGAGGTCATTTACATGCATATAGTTAAAATCGGCATAGATGTGGTCACGGTAGCGGAAATAATCGTCCGGATTCATGATATTGCCTACGCGCTGCTGCACATAGTCGTGATTTACATCTCGCCAGGCGATAGGCACACTGTTCATTGCCACAATCTTGCAGGCACTGCGGTCCTCATCACCGAAAGGATGAGGCAGACACAATGTGATATCAACATCGCCCTGGGCATGAAGTCCCTGGGAGATACCAAAGTTGGCAGTTGCCAAACCACCAAATACGTGAGGAGGATACTCCCATCCAAACATTAAAACTTTCATATAGCAGTCCTCCTATTATTAATATTGATATTTTTCAAGTAACTCGAGCGCACGCAGAATCTCAGCCACATTCATGGCGAAAGAGATGGCACCACGACCTGCGAATGGAGGGTTTCCATCGAAGAGTTCGCTGATGGTACCGAGACAGTGGGAAGACATTTCGTCCTCATAACCTACCATCTGGCGTTCGATAAAGCTCAAACGGGTACGCTTATAGAGTTTCAGACTTGCCTCCATATAGAAGCCACCGAGCCATGGCCATGCCGTACCCTGATGGTAAGCATAGTCGCGCTGGGTCTGCGGACCTACATAAACAGGATTATATCCGCCGCTCTTTGGCGAGAGTGAACGCAATCCCTTAGGAGTAAGGAGTTCGCGTGTACAGATATCAAGAACCTGCTTCTTCTGGTCTTGCGACAATGGAGAATAGTCGAAAGCCACTGCAAATATCATGTTCGGACGAACGCTCCAATCCATCATATTGCCGTCTACATAGTCGTAGAGATAGCCATATTCATTGAGGAAGGTATCGAGGAATGCCTGCTTGGTCTGCTCAGCCTGAGCCAGGAGTTTCTGCTGGCTGTCTTCTTCACCTACTGTTGCAGCGAGAGAAGCACAGAAGCACAAAGCGTTATACCACAAAGCATTAAACTCTACGATATATCCGGTACGTGGAACCACTGGTCTGCCGTTGGCAGTAGAGTTCATCCAGGTAACAGCCTTGTCCTTACCATCGGTATAGAGCAATCCGTTCTCTTCGAGCTTCAGGTTCGGATGCTTGTTATCCTGGATAAAGCTGATAACATCCTTGATAAACTGTCCATACTTCTTGAAGCATTCTTCCTTGCTGGTTTCCTTGGCATACTGCTGCAAAGCCCAGATAGCCCACAATGGCACGTCAGGCTGCTCAATCTCAGCAATATGAACGCTGACCGGCTTGCCTTCCATAAACTCGTAGTATCCCTTCATGGCAGTCTTCATCACCAGTTCGAAGTAGTCATCTTCCTCGATAGAGAGGGTGAGACCCGGAAGAGCGATGAATGTATCGCGGGCACGGCACTTGAACCAAGGGTAACCTGCCAGGATATAACGGTCATCGTTCTTTTCACGACGATGGAACTGATGAGCCGCATTGACCAGACAGTGGAAGAAATTGTCACGAGGCGAACGCTCATCCACTTCCTTGTCGAAGAGCTTCTTCAGGCTGACCGCCTTGATTTCTGATGTAGAAGCAGCAAAGACGATGGTTTCGCCTTTCTTGATATCCATTTCAAAATAGCCAGGAACATAGAGGTCTTCGTTAGAAGCATAACCTCTCTCCTGCTCCTTTGGATATTCCACGCCACGATACCAATCTGGACAGAATTTAAACTCGTTCTTCTTGGAGAACTGCATATAGAGATCAGGATAACCTGCATACATACAGGTCTTGATGCCATGATCTACCTCAGCATAATCACGAGATGCGGTAGCATTCTCATGAGTAAACTGACGGACACTGCGGAAAGCCAGAAAAGGACGGAAACGAAGGGTTGTAGCCGAATGGCCGTCTACCAGGGTATAGCGAATCAGAATGCGATTCTCATAATGCTGGAATACAACTTCCTTTTTCAGGATAACACCACCTACGCGATAAAGGGTAGTTGGCACTTTATCACAATCAAACTCACGAATGTACTTGTGGCCCATCGGACTGTAGTTGTTGCCCTGGTACTTGTGCAAGCCGAGGTTAAACTCTGCTCCATGCTGAATCACCGTAACATCCAGCGAACTCAAGAGCACATGATTCTCATCGTCCAGTTCTGGAACCGGCACGACAAGTAATCCGTGATACTTGCGGGTATTACAGTCTACAATCGTTGAGCACGAATATGCACCCGAGCGATTTGTTCTCAACAACTCCTTAGGCAACGACTCTTGAAGATTCGTCATAAGGGCCTTTTCGAATTTTAGATAACTCATAGATCTATATTAAGGTTCTATATTTTTGTTGACTAAATTAATTGCTTTCAAAGGTAACACTTTTTTGTGGTATAACAAAGTTTTTTGTATGCCATTTTTAGAAAAAATTGCCTTTTTATGTTTTAAAACATATTTTTAGACAAAAATGCTTGATTATTTCGAGAAAAAGCATTACTTTTGCACTCAGTTTTCAGTTTAAAAGATTTGTACACATGGCAGCTAGAGGAAAATACGATAAAGAAAATATAGCAACGCTGATTGCTAAGCTATGGGGAGGCATCACTGATGACCAGTTCGATTTACTGAAAGAACATCTGGAAATCAAGAAGTATAAGAAGAACGAAATCATCTACAAGAACGAGGGTACTCCCGAATATGCACTATGTCTCATAGCGGGAAAAGTGAAGATATACAAAGAAGGTATCGGTGGCAAGAGCCAGATTATCCGTGTTATCAAGCCGATTGAATTTTTTGGTTTCAGAGCCTATTTTGCGGATGAGATATATAAGACGGCAGCCATGTCGCTGGAAAACTGCATCGTTGCCCAGTTCCCGCTGGCAGTTCTCATGAAACTGATCTCCAAGAGTTTCAACATCGGCTTCTTCTTTATCAAATATCTCAGTGTGGAAATAGGTAAATCGGACGACCGTACCGTGAACCTCACCCAGAAACATATCCGTGCCCGACTTGCCGAGGGACTGATATTTCTGAAAGACTCTTATGGGTTAGAAAAAGACGGAAAGACTCTTGACATCCGATTGAGTCGTGAAGATCTGGCAAATCTCTGTAATATGACAACGAGCAATGCCATCCGTACGCTCTCAGCCTTTACGGCAGAAGGACTCATCAATACTGAAGGAAGGAAAATCAAAATCTTACAGGAAGAAGAAATCATAAAAATAGCAGAACTCGGATAAAGTTCTGCTATTTTTTATTTATATGTTTTACATTATACGTTTTTCTTGATACATTTCCCTTATTACGGGCATACTGGTTATACGGGTATCAGGAAGTTGATAACCTCCTGAATTACAGTAATCTGGAATGGGCCTACCGGTGTATTCATCAATCTGCCATCAATACCTATCAGGGCATGCTGGGCATCGAGCACCTCTACCTCTCGGGTACGGTAAGGATGCACACTCTTATGGTTGAGGAACTTACCTTTCACAAAAAGATAGATTCCCTCGAAGAGCTGGGTTGTCTTAGGATGAGATACCACCGACACATCGAGCAGTCCGTTATATGGCACAGCATTCGGAGTCTGTCCATATCCTGTTCCATTGCCTATACACATCGTCATCACTCTACGCTTGATAACATCCGAATTGATTTTCACATGCATCTTATAGTCCAGACGCTGGAATATCATCAGGATGAAGGAACAGAGAAACGACAGGGTACGTGAACCGAAGATATGATGGGTTTTTCGTCTCAGGTTCATGATGGCAGCGATGAGTCCGATATTGATACAGTTGAGGAAATAGCGACGGCATTTCTCCCCCTTCTTGTTCACATAGCGGATACAACCGAGGTCAATCTTTCTGATACGACGTTTTTTCAGCGACGCCACCGTCTTCTCGATATCGCTGTCGCTGAATCCCCAGAAGTGGGCAAAGTCGTTCATCAGTCCGTTAGGAATAACACCCAGTGCCACCTCTTCTCTTTCTTTCGGATCTATCTGCATCAGACAGTTTACGGCATCATTGAGCGCAGAATCTCCACCAACAATGACAATGGTCTTATAACCATTGTTGATAAACATTCTGATGAGCCGTTCTACGCTCTTCTGATTCTCGCTCTGCACAAAGTCGTAATCCACGCCCTGCTGCTTGAGCACCTTCTCTATTTTTTCCCAGCGCTTGTTACTTCGCCAGCCTCCTCTAGGGCAATAAAGCAACCCCCATTTATTCTCGTTTACCATTGTCTCTTCTTTGTAATTTGAAAGTTGTAGAAATATCACTTCCGCCTAGCCACCGTTGCATCCGATTCCATCGGATGCCAGCGCCCTAGCCAGATTCCAGGCAGCAGCCTAGCTCCTCATCAGTTCCAAAACCGTCTCCACCTTTTTCTCCATTGGCTGCAATGCATCTACCCAATGGATAGTAAAGCCTCTGCGCTCCATACCTCTGAACCACGTCATCTGCCTTTTGGCAAACTGATGGATTGCTATTTCCAGACCGCGATACATCTCATCGTATGAAGTCTTACCGATCACATATTCTGTAATAAACTTATATTCCAAACCATAATAGATGAGATTTTCGGCAGGAATACCACGATCTAGCAGTCTCTTGATTTCATCTACCATTCCCTCATCCAATCGCTGTTTCAGTCTCCGTGAAATTTTCTCCCTTCTTGCGTCCCGGTCTATACTGACACCGATAATCAGCGAATCAACCGCAGGGAGTTCACGTTCGGGCATCGGATGCTCCAGATTATAGCTTTCAATCTCTATCGCCCGGATAGCTCGCTGTGCTGTATCCACGTCTGTGCGATTGTGCATATTAGAACCCGTTTTTGCCTTCAGCTCTTTCAGTATCAGCGTAAGTTCCTCTAAACTCTTATGAGCCAATGATTCACGGAGTTCCGGGTTCTGCGGAACAGGTGAGAGATGATAACCTTTCAGCACCGACTCAATATAGAGTCCTGTACCTCCACATAATATCGGAAATGCCCCTCTCTTCTGAATATCCTGATAGGCATCATAAAAATCCTGCTGATATTCAAAGAGATTATATTTCGTACCAGGCTCACAGATGTCAATAAGGTGATAAGGTATCTGCTTGCCATGGATGGTATAGTCTGCCAGATCCTTACCCGTACCTATATCCATGCCGCGATATACCTGCCGGCTGTCAGCACTAATGATTTCAGCGCCCTTGGCAGGGGTATCCGACAAATGGGCACCCAGGCTATTAATCCTGGCTGCAAGAGCGGCAGCAAGACTCGTCTTACCACTCGCCGTAGGTCCCAATATGGTTATCATCGAATATTTCATGCCGCAAAGTTAAATGAAATTATTGAGAAAACAAAATAAAATGAAAAGAAATTCTCACTTATAAAAACAAAAAGCCGTCCAGCATTGAAAAAATGCTGGACGGCCATATACTTAATCGTTAAGAGGCAACGAATTAACCGTTGTGCTTCTTCATGATCTTGATCAACTCAACAACCTTGTGTGAGTAACCAATCTCGTTGTCATACCAAGAAACAACCTTAACGAAGTTGTCTGTCAAATAAACACCTGCGTTAGCGTCGAAGATAGATGTCAAAGCGCAACCCAAGAAGTCAGAAGAAACAACAGCATCCTCTGTGTAACCGAGTACACCCTTCAACTCACCCTCAGAAGCAGCCTTCATAGCAGCGCAGATAGCCTCCTTAGAAGCAGCCTTCTTCAAGTTAACTGTCAAGTCAACAACAGATACGTCCAAAGTAGGAACACGCATAGAGATACCTGTCAACTTACCGTTCAACTCAGGGATAACCTTACCTACAGCCTTAGCAGCACCTGTAGAAGAAGGGATGATGTTGCCAGCAGCTGCACGGCCACCACGCCAGTCCTTCATAGATGGACCATCAACAGTCTTCTGTGTAGCAGTTGTAGAGTGAACAGTTGTCATCAAACCTGTCTCGATACCGAAGTTATCGTTCAATACCTTAGCGATAGGAGCCAAGCAGTTTGTTGTACAAGAAGCGTTAGAAACGATCTTCTGACCATTGTACTTGTCAGTGTTAACACCGCAAACGAACATATCAGCCTGGTTACCGTTAGCGTCAGCCTTAGAAGGAGCAGAAAGTACTACGTACTTAGCACCAGCCTTCAAGTGCTTCTCAGCCTTGTCATAAGCGAGGAAGAGACCTGTAGACTCAACTACGTACTCAGCACCAACCTCATCCCACTTCAAGTTCTCAGGATCACGCTCAGCAGTAACACGGATGTGGTTACCGTTAACGATCAACTCGCTCTTCTCAACGTCAGCCTCGATAGTACCGTCGAAATGACCGTGCATTGTATCATACTTCAACATGTAAGCCATGTAATCAACTGGGCACAAGTCATTGATAGCTACTACCTGTACTTCCTTTGCGTTCTCAGCCTCAACTGTAGAACGGAATACGAAACGACCGATACGGCCAAATCCGTTAATACCAATCTTAATCATTGTTCTTAATATTTAAATTAAAAGTTTAATAAAAATTACTTTTTTAACTGCTTTCGAGCGTTCATCCGATGCTGAAACATTCAAAATTTTACGCCTTAGAGCATTTTTTCTTCTTTTCGAGCGCAAAGTTACTAATTTTTTTCTAACTTTGCAACCAGAATGTGTATTAAATAAGTTAAAAAAGAATAGTAGAGCTTTAATATTGGCATTATTTTCACTCATTACATGCCATACTGACAACTCCATATTGCAAAAAGCAAAGAAAAAACTCAGCATTCTATACCTTATTATATATATAAGAAAAGAGAAAAAGAAGAACAATCAAACTATAGTTATAATTAAAAAGATAAAAGTATGAGTAAATTTTTGAATGAATTCAAGGAATTCGCCATGCGTGGCAATGTGCTCGACATGGCTGTCGGTGTTATCATCGGTGGTGCCTTTGGCAAAATCGTGAGCTCCGTTGTAGATGATGTCATCATGCCTCCTATAGGATGGCTGATTGGCGGCGTGAATTTCGCCGACCTCAAATTCACCCTCCCTACCGTCAATGTAGCGGGTGAGGAACTGAAGGCGGCTACCATCAACTACGGTAACTTCCTCCAGACCTGTTTTGACTTTCTCATCGTTGCCTTCTGTATATTCATGCTCATCAAGGTGGTGAACAAGATTTCCAAGAAGAAGGAAGAGGAAAAACCGGCAGAAGCTCCTAAGGCTCCGGAGCCAAGCAATGAAGAAAAACTCCTCATGGAAATACGTGATCTCCTGAAGAACCAGAAATAAGAATAAAAAAAAGTCGCCCTCATTGAAGGCGACTTTTTTATTCTGTTTATTCCCACTCAATTGTCGAAGGTGGTTTTGAAGAGATGTCATAACATACACGGTTTACACCCTTCACCTTATTAATAATCTCATTACTTACCTTAGCCATGAAATCATAAGGAAGATGTGCCCAGTCAGCAGTCATCGCATCAGTACTGGTTACAGCACGCAAGGCAACCGGGTGCTCGTATGTACGCTCATCACCCATCACACCTACTGAACGGACAGTAGAAAGCAATACGGTACCAGCCTGCCAGATCTGATCGTAGAGAGAAACCTCGATCTCGCCATTCTGCATGTCAGCAGGAACACCGGCAGCCAGAACGCGACGAGCTTCCTCACCACTCAACTTCACTTTATACTCACGCAAGCCACGGATATAGATATCGTCAGCATCCTGAAGGATACGTACCTTCTCAGGAGTGATATCGCCCAAGATACGGACAGCCAAACCAGGACCTGGGAATGGGTGACGAGTAATCAGGTGCTCTGGCATACCCATAGAGCGACCTACACGGCGAACCTCATCCTTGAACAGCCACTTCAAAGGCTCACACAACTGAAGGTTCATCTCCTTAGGAAGACCACCTACGTTGTGATGACTCTTGATCACCTTACCGGTGATATTCAAGCTCTCGATACGGTCAGGATAGATAGTACCCTGAGCCAACCACTTGGCACCAGTCTGCTTTTTAGCCTCAGCATTGAATACCTCCACGAAGTCGCGGCCGATAATCTTACGCTTCTTCTCAGGGTCAGTAACACCAGCCAGGTCAGCAAAGAACTTCTCTGATGCATCCACGCCGATTACATTCAAGCCCAAACACTTGTAGTCTTCCATCACGTCACGGAACTCATTCTTGCGCAACATACCATGATCTACGAAGATACAGGTAAGGTTCTTACCGATAGCCTTGTTCAGGAGAACGGCAGCCACACTGGAGTCAACACCGCCAGAAAGACCGAGGATAACCTTATCGTCGCCCAACTGTTCCTTCAACTCAGCAACTGTTGTCTCAACAAAAGAGTCAGCACTCCAGTCCTGCTTACTTCCGCAGATATCAACCACGAAGTTCTTCAAGAGCTGTGTACCCTGCAAAGAGTGGAACACCTCTGGGTGGAACTGTACTGCCCATACAGGCTGTTTGGTAGAAGCATAAGCAGCATACTTCACATTAGCAGTAGAAGCGATGCACTTGTAATCATCAGGGATAGCAGTGATGGTATCACCATGGCTCATCCAAACCTGAGAGTTCTCGATGAATCCCTTGAACAAAGGATTCTCCTTATCGAAATGCTCCAAGTTGGCACGACCATACTCACGGCTGTCAGCAGCCTCCACCTTACCGCCCTGGGCGTAAGAGAGGAACTGAGCACCGTAGCAGATGCCGAGTACCGGAATACGACCGATAAACTGGCTCAGATCTACCTTGAAAGCTTCCGGATCATGAACGGAATAAGGGCTACCGCTCAAGATGACACCAATGACAGATGGGTCATCCTTTGGAAACTTGTTGTAAGGCATGATCTCGCAGAAGGTATCGAGTTCACGGACACGACGGCCGATGAGCTGTGTGGTCTGTGAACCGAAATCCAAAATAATAATCTTCTGTTGCATAATATCTAATTTTAATTTACAGTTTACAATTTATAGTTTATAGTAATCTTGCTATACGGCATAGCCGCTATTAACTATAAACTAATTAACTAACGATTTCAGGAATGCTTCCGCCTCTTTCAGCGTCTCCTGCTTTCCCACATCCATCAGCTTGAGGTCGTTCTTTACATATCCCTCTATGCGCACCTTGTCGCAATGCTTCAGATAGAAGTCCATGATAGGGAACTTGTCCGGTTCCTCCTCCATCAATGGAAAGAGCGATGGGGCAACCATATGGATGCCCGAGAAAGCATACATCTTATAATCTTTGGGATTGAGATCAGGATAAGGACTCTTCACCTCGCCCGTTTCTATATTCGTCCATCCCACCAGTCGCATGCTGTCATCAAAGAGCAGATAGCGCTTGGTCTTGCGTTCGCTCACCATCAGGCGGGCAGCAATCATATCCCTGCTCTCCATCTGGTAGAATTTCTTCAGATCTACATTACTCAGAATATCCACGTTGTGGATAAGAATAGGCTCTGACTGGTTGAAGAGTGGCCATGCCTTCCGGATACCTCCACCCGTTTCGAGCAGCTTTTCACTCTCATCACTGATACGGATGTCCATACCGAAGTTGTCATGTGCTCTGAGATAATCGATAATTTGTTGGGAGAAATGATGCACGTTCACTACAATGCGAGTGAAACCGGCATCCTTCAACTGAAAGATGACACGTTTGAGCAAAGGTTCTCCCCCGACACTTACCAGAGCCTTCGGAATGCGGTCGGTAAGTGGCTTAAGGCGAGTGCCCAAACCTGCTGCGAATATCATTGCTTGCATCATTGCTAAATAGCTATTTTTAAATGTGCGTGCAAATTTACTAACTTTTTGCGAGATAGCCAAATTTGCACGCTATTTTTCTATTGTTTTGCCGGCAAAACCTGTTCAATATGCTGTTCACGATGACAAATCTGCACTTCTACACCAAACTTCCGGTGAATATGTTCGGCAAGATGCTGCGCAGAATATACACTGCGATGCTGACCGCCTGTACATCCGAAACAGAACATCAGAGAGGTGAAACCACGCTGCATGTAGCGGTTTACATGATGGTCGGCAAGTGCATAGACATGATCCAGGAACTTCAATATCTCACCATCATCCTCCAGGAATCGGATAACAGGCTCATCCAGACCCGTCAACTTCTTATAAGGCTCGTATCTGCCAGGGTTATGGGTACTTCTGCAGTCGAAGACATAACCTCCACCATTGCCCGACGGATCCTCTGGAATGCCCTTACGGAAAGAAAAACTATACACTCTTACCACCAGCGGTCCCTTACCATCATATTTAGAATAGGTGGCAGGTCCGTCCTGCGGATGCGCACGGTAGATATTGTTGTCGGTAGTCTTATAGCCGTCTGCACGACTCAGCGCCACACTCTCTATCACCTTGAACTGTGGCAATTCGGTCAGTCTTCTCAACATATCCATCATATAAGGATAAGGAAATACCTTGTCACCCATCTTCAGAAGATCTCGCAGATTCTGGATAGCTGGCGGAATACTGTCGATGAAATGCTTCTTGCGTTCGAAATAGCCGCGGAATCCGTAGGCGCCCAAAACCTGTAAGGTACGGAAGAGCACAAAAAGGCTCAACCGGTTTACAAAATGGCGCACCGATGGTACCTCGGTATAATGCTTCAATGACTGGTAGTATTCCCAAACGAGTTCTCTGCGCAGTTTGAACGGATACTTAGCAGATGCCTGCCAGAGGAATGAGGCGAGATCATAATAGAACGGTCCTTTTCTACCACCCTGAAAATCAATAAAGTATGGATTTCCCTTATCATCCAGCATGATATTGCGCGCCTGAAAATCGCGATAAAGGAAACAATCCATCGGTTCTGATGTCAGATCCTTGGCAAAGAGCCGGAAGTTGGCTTCGAGCTTAAGTTCGTGAAAATCCAAATCGGTAGGCTTCAGGAAACAATACTTGAAGTAGTTGAGGTCGAAGAGTACACTGTCTACATCGAATTCTGGCTGCGGATAGCAGTTCTGCCAATCCAATCCTCTTGCACCGCGAATCTGGATATTCGGAAGTTCACGAATGGTTTTCTTAAGGAGTTCCTTCTCTTTCTGATTGTAACGTCCGCCCGCATCTCGTCCGCCCTTGATGGCATCGAAAAGCGAAGTACCGCCAAGGTCTGTCTGAAGATAGCAGAGTTCATCATCGCTCACCGCCAGAATCTGGGGAACAGGCAACTGTCTGAGCTGGAAATGCTGAGCCAGATATACAAAGGCATGATCCTCATCACGACTGGTTCCTATCACACCAATTACCGTATCACCATCATGCCCAATGATACGGAAATACTGCCGGTTACTCCCCTGCCCTGCCAATTTTATGACATCAGCCGGTTCTTCACCCGCCCATTTCTTATAAAGATCAATCAGCTTTTCCATCATTATTCAGTTTACGTCGTTTCCGATCATCATCAATCTTCTGTGCGAAGTTATCTCCGATAAAGAGAAGCAATAAGATACCCAGCGTAGTAAGGAACGAGTTTGTAGTAGTCATTCCCAACTCTGCCTTTGTAATATAAATGAGTCCTCCGATAACAATCAGAAAGACCACTGCTTTTTTCCAATCAATATTGTTCATGCTATGAATTTTCTATTATGCTGCAAAATTACACAATTAAATTGAGAAAACAAAATAAAAACAAAAAAAAATCGGATGTCTCACGACAACCGATTTCCAAAAACAAACTACTTAAAAACTAATCTACTAAAACAAATCAAAAAAATATCTTTGCCATCCCTTAGGATGATACTTTCTTTTATTTACGATGCAAAGTTACAAAAAAAGATTATTCGAACCAAATAATTTTGCTATTTTTTGCATCTTTATGACTAAAAAAACAAAAAAATAGGGATAATTCGCTGAGAATCACCCCTATTTGATATTTTCGCTTTGCAAACTCGCAGTCTTACGATGTGCTTTGTTTGCTCAAATTATTCATCTAATTACATCATGCCACCCATACCAGGTGCTGCAGCTGGTGCAGCTGGTGCAGGCTCTAGTTTGTCAACCAACACACACTCTGTTGTCAGGAACAAGCCTGCGATAGAAGCAGCATTCTCCAAAGCTACACGCTCTACCTTGGCAGGATCTACGATACCAGCCTGACGCATATCTTCGTAAACGTCCTTGCGGGCATTGTAACCGAAGTCACCCTCGCCCTCGCGTACCTTATTTACTACTACAGAGCCCTCGCCACCTGCATTGGCAACAATCTGACGGAGAGGCTCCTCAATAGCACGCTCTACGATACGGATACCTGTTGTCTCGTCAGCGTTATCGCCCTTCATATCCTTCAATGCCTCGAGAGCACGGATATAAGTAGTTCCACCACCAGCAACGATACCTTCCTCGATAGCGGCACGGGTAGCGCAGAGTGCATCGTCAACACGATCCTTCTTCTCCTTCATCTCAACCTCAGAGTTGGCACCTACATAAAGGACAGCTACACCACCGGCGAGCTTAGCCAGACGCTCCTGAAGTTTCTCCTTATCATATGAAGACTTGGTATTCTCAATTTCGTTCTTGATCTGAGCTACGCGATCCTGGATATTAGCCTTCTCGCCATGACCATTAACGATAGTTGTATTGTCCTTGTTGACGGTAACCTTGTCTGCTGAACCCAGCATATCCAAAGTTGCCTGCTCCAACTTCAAGCCCTTCTCCTCAGAGATAACAACACCGCCTGTCAATACTGCGATATCCTCCAACATGGCCTTGCGACGGTCACCGAAACCTGGAGCCTTCACAGCACAAATCTTCAAACCGCCACGCAAACGGTTAACTACCAAAGTAGTCAAAGCCTCAGAATCAACATCCTCAGCGATAACCAACAAAGGACGACCACTCTCAGCAGCAGGCTGGAGAATTGGCAAGAACTCCTTCAAGTTAGAAATCTTCTTATCATAAAGAAGGATGTATGGGTTATCCATTACACACTCCATCTTGTCTGCATCAGTCATGAAGTAACCGCTCAAATAACCACGGTCAAACTGCATACCCTCAACAACACCGATGTTGGTATCACGGCTCTTACTCTCCTCGATAGTGATGACACCATCCTTAGAAACCTTGCGCATTGCGTCAGCCAAGAGCTTACCAATCTCAGCATCATTGTTGGCAGAAACAGTAGCCACCTGCTCAATCTTATCGTAGTTGTCGTCTACCTGTTCAGCATGTTCCTTAATGAAGGCAACAACAGCAGCTACAGCCTTGTCGATACCACGCTTCAAGTCCATTGGGTTTGCACCTGCAGTAACGTTCTTCAAGCCCTCTGTTACGATAGCCTGAGTCAGGATAGTAGCAGTTGTTGTACCATCGCCGGCATCATCACCAGTCTTGCTAGCAACGCTCTTAACAAGCTGAGCACCAGTATTTTCGAATTTATTCTCCAACTCTACTTCCTTAGCCACGGTAACACCATCCTTAGTAATCTGAGGAGCACCAAACTTCTTTTCGATTACCACGTTGCGGCCCTTAGGACCGAGAGTTACCTTTACTGCATTTGCCAACTGATCAACGCCCTTCTTCAAGAGGTCGCGGGCATCCATATTATATTTAATATCTTTAGCCATTTTCTTTTATCTTTTTAATGTTGAATGTTAAATGTTGAATGTTGAGTTAAAACAAAGCAATTGAATCCTTCACTCTTCGTTCTTCACTCTTCACTTATTCTTACTCTTCTACTACAGCGAGTACATCGCTCTGACGCATCATGATATATTTAGTACCATCGAATTCGAGTTCTGTGCCAGCGTACTTACCATAGAGTACGGTATCACCTTCTTTGAGAATCATCTCTTCGTCTTTCGTACCCTTACCTGTAGCAACGACCTTACCTCGCTGTGGTTTCTCTTTTGCTGTATCAGGGATAATAATTCCACCTACTTTTTCTTCAGCTGGTGCAGGAAGTACCAGCACTCTGTCTGCTAATGGTTTAATGTTCATGATTCTATAATATTTTAATTGTTATACATTTATTTTGCCAACAGGTATTGCTACCCGTCACCCCGCCAGTATACGAAAAACGTGCCAAAGCATCCATACTGACACTTTGACACGTTCAAATACTGACATTATATCACAAAAACTTGTGTTTTATTTCATTTTCCATTGATAATCGAATCTTTCAATATCCTCCTCAACCAGCGGATTACCATTCTGAACTTCGATGAAAGTCAGCTGTGTAATCGCCTTGATGGCATGATAATGCTCCAGAGGAATCACCACGGTATCACCAGCCTTCACATGTTTCTCCTCACCATCAAGTACAAAGATGCCCTCACCTTCTACGAATGTCCACACCTCTGAACGATGGTGATGAAGCTGATAACTGATATTCTTACCTGGCTTCAAGGTAATACTCTTGGTGAGCGAATGATTGCCGTCAGCATACTCAGAATCGTCAATCACCCGATAAGTACCCCACCTTCTTTCCTCATACATCGGACGCGGAGTAAGATGTTCTACCGCCTTCTTGATGTCCTCGGAATATTTCTTTGCACAGACGAAGATGCCATCAGGACTCGCTGCAACAACAGCATCCTTCAAGCCATCCACATACAGAGGCAACTGGAGTTCGTTGATGACATGCGTATTCTCGCAATGACTTCCCATCACCGCATTACCGATGCTGGCATGGTGCAGCTCATCAGTGAGTGTATTCCAGGTACCCAGGTCCTTCCATTCACCATTAAACGGTACTACCGCTACCGATTCAGCCTTCTCCGCCACCTCGTAGTCGAAAGAGATTTTTGGAAATTCGCTATATCTTGCACGAGTATCTTCAAAATTCTCACTCTGCATATACTTACGTACAATCTGCATCATATAGCCCAAACGGAAAGCGAAGACACCACCATTCCAGTAAGCACCCTCCTCCAGGAGTTTCTCTGCTGTAGGCACATCCGGTTTCTCGGTAAATCTCTTCACTATCTGATACTTCTCTCCTTCAGCAAAAGGAACCACATAACCATATTTTGCACTTGGATAAGTAGGTTTGATACCCATCAGCACGAGGTCGGCAACGTTTTTCTCCACACATTCCACCATACGGGCTATGGTATGGAAATATTCCAACTCGGTATAAGGATCACAAGGCATAATAACCACAACCTCATCATCCTCACATTTCTTCTTCAGTTTCAGATAACTTGCAGCTAAAGCGATAGCAGGGAAAGTATCACGCCTCTCCGGTTCGGTAACCACAGAAACCCGCTCTCCCAACTGGTTCTGGATGATATCCAGCTGACTGGCGTTTGTAGCAAGCGTAATATCGTTGGTCAGATTTGCTTCCTGAGCCTGACGTACCACGCGCTGAACCATACTTTCCATCTCCCCATTCTCCTTTTCGAGCAATGGCAAGAACTGTTTGCTTCTAGCATTATTGCTAAGTGGCCAGAGCCTTTTACCCGAGCCACCCGATAACAAAATTAATTGCATATTATTACTATCTAAATCGTTTATTGTTCATACTTAAGATTTCACAAATTACCAGTGAGAGACTGCATCACATCAGGAGTTTACTCCCAGTACCAACAGGTCTCAAAGAAGAATCATCCGTGATAATCCGGCTGCAAAAGTACGTTTTTCTTTTGAGACCACCAAGCAATTTCTAAAAAAACTACCTATTCATATAAAAATACCTAGATATGCGCAAGAAAGTAAAAAGGAAGAAAAAAACATCATTTAAACAGATTAAAAATAAGAAAAGCTGGTTCAAGTTGGTTCAAGTTAGTCTATTTCGATATTTTTTTGCTGATTTATTTCCGATTTTCAACTATTATTATTACCTTTGCGACCAAATATCAATTTAAGCATACCTCAATAACTTAAAAAGATATATAAATAATAGGAGTATAAAAAACATAAGCAAATGACGAACAAGCATTATAAAGGAAATGAAATGATAAGGAGACTGGTGATAGGTGCCGATTTCGTTATTCTCAACATCGTACTGTTGTTCTATACCCAATATGGTCAAGAACTCATACCTGCGTATTTCGACAAAGCAACAAAGATTACCTTTTTTGTTGCCAATGCTGCCTTGTTCCTAGGCGAATACTTCTATTCCACCATCATTCATGTCAGAAAGATCGGGTTCCTGCAGGTTACAAAGCGTACTTTATATCTGGCTGCAGCAACAACATTCTGTTTCTTTACCTTCTCAAGACTACTCGGTCACGGGGGAAAGATGTTCTCCTTCAGCATTATCTTCGGCATAACATTCTATCTGTCTCTCATCATAAGCCGACTCTGCGAGCTCAAATTACTAAAGTATTTCCGCTCTAAGGGCCTCAACTCACGCACCGTCGTCTTTGTAGGTAACGATCCTGCCGTGAGCGAGATGTACAAAACGATGACAGAAGATCCCTCGGCAGGTTATATCGTAAAAGGATATTATGCAGATGAAGACATCACTGATAATCCGGAAGGGTTGAAAAGAATAGGAAACATGAAACAGCTCAAAGAGATTATCTCTTCTACCATGAATGATACCATCAATGGTGAACCTTCCAATATTGACGAGGCTTTCTGCTGCCTGTCGCATAAAGATCCTGAAATCATCAATATCATGCACTTCTGTGATAAGAATGTGATACACTTCTACTACCTGCCACGTGTGTTTGGTGAGTACAAATTGCATCTTGATGCCCAGAATTTTATGGGAAGGACGGTATATTCAAACCGCATAGAACCCCTAACAAGCATGTCAAACCGCATTATCAAGCGTAGCTTCGACATCGTGGTGAGCGGGCTTGCATGTTTGTGCGTTCTACCATTCATTCCATTCATAGCTCTCATCATCAAGATTCAGAGTCCTGGTCCAATTTTCTTCAAACAGGCAAGAACGGGTCTGAATGGTGATACCTTCTACTGTCTTAAATTCCGTTCCATGCATGTGAACAAGGATGCAGACAAGGCACAGGCAACAAAGAACGACCCACGTAAATTTGCTTTCGGCAACTTTATGAGAAAGACGAACATAGATGAGTTTCCTCAATTCTTCAATGTTCTTAAGGGAGACATGAGTATTGTGGGTCCGCGCCCTCACATGCTGCATCATACAGAGGTGTATGGAAGCCTGATAGATAAGTATATGGTTCGCCACTTCTCCAAGCCGGGTATCACAGGTTGGGCTCAGGTTACCGGGTTCCGTGGTGAGACCAAGGAGCTCTGGCAGATGGAGGAACGTATCCGCCGTGATATCTGGTATATAGAGAACTGGTCGTTCTGGCTTGATATCAAGATTATCTTCATGACAGCCAAGAGCATTATCTGCCCTGACAAGAATGCTTATTAGGAGTCTATAACTTATTAGGAGTCTATAAAAAGAAAAAGAGGATGTGCCATAAGTTTGGAAAACAGTTGGCGCACAACAGTTGGTCACCGCATGCACATCAGCTGTTGTGCATGCGCATATCAGCTGTTATGCAAGCGCACAACAGCTGTTGTGCGACCGGAGATACTAACTGTCTCAACAACATATACTAGCTCTTCCAACAACATAACCTAGCTCTTCCAACAACATAACCTAGCTCTTCCAGCAACAAGAAGAGGATGTATCATCAACTTATGATACATCCTCTTTTTAGATATTCTCTTTACTTATTACTTAGATTACTTAGACGGAAGCCTGTTGAGCCAACAGGTAAGGTCATTCAACATTTGGTCGTGATACGGGAAGCCATGAGCGGCATCGCGGAACCCCCATCCATGTCCGGCAGTCGGATAGATGTGCATGGTACACTCGTTGCCCGCCTTGCTCATGGCAGAATAATAGGCTACGCCATTGGTTACAGGAGGAACAACCTTATCATCAAAAGACATCAGTATGATGGCACGAGGGGTAAGATTAGGACGAACAGCCTTGTCGTTAGACCACTCTTCTACCAGTTTCTTATTGGTATTACGCTCTTCACCCAAGAAATTCACACATGATCCCTTATGAGAGATACGCTCATCCATTGAAATCACCGGATAGAAAAGAATCGAGAAATCAGGTCGCACAGCCGCCTCAGCATGGGTACTGACGGAAGAAGCCAAATGACCGCCGGCAGAAAATCCCATAATTCCGACATCTTCCTTGTTTATTTTCCATACTGCAGAACTGTCACGAACGGTACGCATCGCCTGATAGGCATCACTCAACGGAATATTGCGGTTTCCCTTAGGCATACGGTATTTCAAGACGAAGAAAGCGATACCCTGTTTGTTGAAATATTCTGCCCACTGATGTCCCTCATGGTCCATCGCAAGATGGGAATAGCCACCTCCAGGACAATCTACTACGGCTCTTCCTGAGGGTTTCTTAGGAAGATAACAGGTAAGTTCACTCTGTCCATCGCTGCTGTTCTTCAATACGAACTTGCGAGCGGTAGATTGAGCAGATGCTGTAATTGCTGTCAGCATCAGAAGAAAAAAAATCATTGTCTTTTTCATTTTTCTTTTTTGTTATGTTGTTTATATCTTTATTCTGTTTTGCTAAGATAATGCAAAGATAGGCATTTTTTCGTTAACCCTATGTTATTTTTTCTTCTTTTTTTGGTGTTTTTGTTCCAATCGCTTTGATTATTGGTTCTTTTTTGCTATATTTGCAGAAAAATTGCTGTAAACGGCAACCGGAGAAAACATCTCTCTTCTGCCGCTGGCATTTATTTAGGAGTCTCACTTATAAAATATTGACATAGAATAATGAAGGATTTTTTCAAGAACGTGGCAGCCACTATCGTAGGACTGTTTGCCTTCGGGCTGATCATGACCATCCTGGGATTCATCTGTATCATCGGAATGGTGGCATCGAGCAACAGTAAACCGGCACTGAAAGACAATGCGGTGATGGTGATGAAACTACAAGGACAGATTGAAGACCGTACTGAAGACAACTGGCTCGGTGAACTGACAGGCGAACAGTTTAACAACATAGGCATGAACAGGATTCTCTCTTCTATCCGCAAGGCAAAGAATGAGGATAAAGTGAAGGGCATCTATCTGGAAACAGGTATCTTGGAGACAGATTATGCCACTTTGCAGGAAATCAGAAATGCACTTGCCGATTTCAAGAAGAGCGGCAAATGGATTATCGCATATGGTGATGCTCTCTCACAGGGTGGATATTATCTGGCTTCGGTTGCCAACAAGGTATATGTAAACCCAGAAGGCAATGTGGACTGGCATGGTATTGCATCGCAGCCACAATATATCAAAGACGTAGCAGCCAAGTTTGGCGTTCACTTTACGGTAGTGAAGGTAGGCAAATACAAAAGCTATACTGAAACATACACCGAAGACAAAATGTCGGATGCCAACAGAGAGCAGGTTTCACGCTATATTGGTGGACTCTGGCAACAGATGTTGGGAGATGTTAGCAAAAGCAGAAACATCAGCAAGGATTCACTGAACCGCTATGCTGACGGGCTGATGGTGTTTGATGATACCAAACTACTGAAATCTCGAAAGATGGTAGATGGATTCTGCTATTATGATGAAATCAGAGACGTGGTAAAGAAACAGTTAGGACTGAAGGCAGACGAGACCATCAATCAGGTTGACTATAACGATGTAGATATGACTATAGACGACTCGAATCTGATGGGCGAAGAGATTGCCGTATACTACTGTCAGGGGTCCATTGTCAGGATGGAGACTCCTAGCATCTATGATTCTGAGCAACAGATAGTAAGTACAAAGGTCATCAAGGACCTTCAGGAACTTGCAGATAATGGTCAGGTGAAGGCGGTGGTTCTGCGTATCAATTCGGGCGGTGGCGATGCCTATGCTTCGGAACAGATCTGGAGAGCAGTTAAAGAATTAAATAAAAAGAAGCCGGTAGTGGTATCAATGGGTGGTATGGCAGCATCGGGTGCTTATTATATGAGTATGGGTGCCCAATATATCATGGCACAACCTACAACATTGACCGGCAGCATCGGTATCTTTGGAGCCCTGCCAGATTTCAGTGACCTGATGACAAAGAAGTTAGGCTTCAAGTATGATGAAGTGAAGACCAACCGCAACAGTACCTATGCCTCTGCAGGCATGTCACGCCCATGGAGTGTAGAAGAGATTGCCACCATGCAAAACTATGTGAACCGTGGATATAGCCTCTTCCGCAATCGTGTGGCTGAGGGCAGAAAAATGAGTACCGAACAGGTTGAGAAGATTGCTCAAGGAAGAGTATGGCTGGGTACAGACGCCAAGAAGATCAAGTTAATTGATGGATTCGGCGGCTTGAGCGACGCCATCGACAAGGCTGCAGAATTGGCTCATCTCAGCAGTTATCAGGCGGTAGAATATCCGGCATTGGCTGGCTGGATGGAACAGTTGCTGGATATGGCGGGCGGAAACAAGGGAACCTATCTCGACGAACAGTTGCGTCTGGCATTGGGTGATCTCTACCAGCCATTCATCATGATACGCAATATGAAGGAGAAAGAGCCTATACAGGCTGCACTTCCTTACGTACTGAACATACAATAACATTTATAATAAGGTATGCGTACATTAATATATAGACATACCGAATTAAGAGAAAGGAAACAGACATGAGAACAGAAGGCGATCTTATCAAGATCAACGACTGGCTGCTACCACTGAGTTGGATTTATGGCGGCATGGTCAGATTTCGCAATTGGCTCTTCGATATCGGACTGAAAAAGAGTCAATCATTCTCAATCCCGATCATCTCTGTGGGTAACATCACGGTGGGCGGATCGGGCAAGACTCCCCATGTGGAGTATCTGATACGCTTGTTGCACGACAAGGTAAAGATAGCTGTGCTATCACGTGGTTACAAAAGAAAGACCAGTGGCTATGTGCTGGCAGATAAAGATACGACAATGTCAGAGATTGGCGATGAACCCTTCCAGATGCACAGCAAGTTTGACGATATCTATGTAGCCGTAGACGCTAAGCGTGTGAGAGGAATCGAAAAGTTGCAGAATGAAGAACCGACCAAGGATGTAGATGTTGTATTACTGGATGATGCCTTTCAGCATCGCTATGTGAAGCCAGGTATCAACATTCTGCTGGTAGATTACCACCGTCTGATCATCTATGACAAGATGTTGCCAGCAGGAAGACTGAGAGAACCTCTAAGCGGTAAGAACCGTGCAGACATTGTGATTATCACTAAATGTCCAAAGGACCTGAAGCCAATGGAATTTCGAGTACTCACCAAGGCTATGGACCTTTACCCTTTCCAGAAGCTCTACTTCACCTGCATCAACTATGATACGCCAAAGGGAGTTTTCGAAGACCAGCAGATAGCCAAGGAGGAGTTAAAAAACTACCATGCTCTGCTGGTTACAGGTATCGCATCGCCTAAGCAGATGGAACACGATCTGAAGCCAATGGTCAAGAGTATGCAGTCGCTGAGTTTCGGTGATCACCATCGCTTCAAGAATAAAGACATCACACGCATCAACGAGGCGTTTGAACAGATGCCAGAACCCCGTCTGATTATCACGACAGAGAAAGATGCCGTGAGACTAAAAGAGACAGAGGGACTCTATGAAATAGTTAAGAAAAGCATATACGAACTGCCTATCAAGGTAAGTTTCATGCTGGAACAAGAAGATATTTTTAACGACAAAATCATTAGCTATGTACGAAAAAATTCAAGAAACAGCATCCTGGCTAAAAGAAAGGATGACAACAAGTCCGAAGACAGCAATCATACTGGGAACCGGTCTCGGACAATTAGCTTCAGAAATAACTGACAGTTATGAATTTCCATATAGTGAAATACCAAACTTCCCAGTATCTACCGTTCAAGGTCATGCAGGCAAACTGATTTTCGGTAAGTTAGGAGGTAAAGATATCATGGCTATGGAAGGAAGATTCCATTACTATGAAGGATATGACATGAAGGCTGTAACCTTCCCAGAACGTGTGATGTACGAGTTGGGCATTGAAACCCTCTTTGTAAGCAACGCTTCGGGCGGTATGAATCCGGAATTCCAGATTGGAGACCTGATGATTATCGATGATCACATCAACTTCTTCCCAGAACATCCATTGCGCGGAAAGAACTTCCCTACCGGTCCACGTTTCCCGGATATGCACGAAGCATACGACAAGAAACTCCGCGACCTTGCCGACGATATCGCTAAGGAGAAGGGAATTGATGCAAAGCATGGTGTATATGTTGGCGTTCAGGGACCTACTTTCGAAACACCGGCAGAGTATCGCATGTATCGTGTATTGGGTGGTGACGCTGTAGGTATGAGTACTGTACCTGAAGTGATTGTTGCCCGCCATTGTGGAATCAAGGTTTTCGGCATCAGCATCATCACCGATCTTGGCGGTTTCGATGTACCTGTAGAAGTCAGTCATGAGGAGGTGCAGATTGCAGCCAATGCCGCACAGCCTAAGATGACAGAGATTATGCGAGAAATCATCCGCAGATCTTAAGTATAAATTATAAACTATTATTTATTTTGGATATCTCAAAGTTAGGTGAATTCGGTCTTATAAACCATCTCACCAAAGGTTATGAAAAGAAAAACGAGTCTACAGTTTATGGTGTAGGCGATGATTGTGCCGTGATGCATTATCCAGACAAGGAGGTGCTCATGACCACAGATATGCTGATGGAGGGCGTACATTTCGACCTTACCTATATTGACATGGTTCACTTGGGTTACAAGAGTGCAATGGTAAACATCAGTGATATCTTTGCTATGAACGGAACCCCACGTCAGATGGTAGTAAGCATAGCATTGAGTAAACGATTCAAAGTAGAAGACATTGATGAATTCTATAAGGGTCTTCGAATGGCATGTGACAAATGGGGAGTAGATATCGTGGGAGGTGATACTACCTCTTCTCTCACCGGTTTAGCCATCAGTATTACTTGTATCGGAGAAGCAGCAAAAGAAGAAATCGTATACCGCAACGGAGCCAAGGAAACAGACCTGATCTGTGTGTCGGGTGACTTGGGCGGTGCCTATATGGGACTTCAACTGCTGGAACGCGAAAAGGCTGTATACTACGGACAGATAGAAGATATTCGAAAGAAGATGGCTGAGGCTAAAGCAAATGGTGATAACGAGAAACTGGCTCTTCTGAACAGAGACTTAGAGAATATGCGCAACTTCCAGCCAGATTTCGCCGGCAAGGAATATCTCTTGGAAAGACAACTGCAGCCTGAGGCACGCGGAGATGTGATAGCACAACTGCGTGAGGCAGGTATCCGTCCTACCGCCATGATGGATGTGAGCGATGGTCTGAGCAGTGAATTGATGCATATCTGCGAACAGAGTCATTGCGGATGCAGAGTATATGAGAAGAACATACCTATCGACTACCAGACAGCCGTGCAGGCAGAAGAATTCAATATGAACCTTACCACCTGTGCTATGAATGGTGGCGAAGATTATGAACTTCTCTTTACCGTACCTATCGGTGACCACGAGAAGATTGAGGCAATGGAGGGTGTAAGGCAGATTGGCTACATCACCAAAGAAAATCTGGGCAAGTTCCTCATTACCAGAGACGGACAGGAATTTGAACTGAAAGCACAAGGTTGGAATCCGCTGAAAGATTAATTTCAAACAACGCGGTATTTAGTTAATAAACATTAAGCAAGAGAAAATATTTCGTTTTCTCTTGCTCAATTAAAATATTTATTGTACCTTTGCAACCGCAAAAAGCAAGATGGTGCCATAGCTCAGTTGGTAGAGCAAAGGACTGAAAATCCTTGTGTCCCCGGTTCGATTCCTGGTGGTACCACTCCTCCTTTCATAAAAGGCGGTTACTAACTGTGGTTAGGGCCGTCTTTTTTTTATATCCATACCTTAAGGTAACAGATATTACAAACAAGACAAAGTATAGAATTTATTAAACAAACTAAACTTAAAAAGCTTATGAAGAAGATTTTAATAGCTTTATTGGTCTGTTTCTCATTTGTGACAGCCAATGCCAAAGATTACAGTAAGTATTATCAGAACTTACCAGTTCAGATGCAGCAACCAACATTGCCTAGCATCCCAGACAATCATGTCAGTATCTTAGAATGTGGCGGTAATGGTGACGGACTCACCATGAATACCCAGGCATTTGCCAAAGCCATCAGCAAACTGAACAAGATGGGCGGCGGTCATCTTAATGTGTCTGCAGGTATCTACCTCACCGGTCTCATCTCACTGAAGGACAATATTGACCTGCATCTGGAAAAGAATGCCATCATCGTTCTTTCAGAAGACAAGAACGACCATTTCAAGATAGACAAGACCACAGGTAAAAAAGAAAGCCGTGCTACTCCAGCCATCAATGCCAGCAAGAGAAAGAATATCTCCATCACAGGCGAGGGCACCATTGACGGAAACGGCGAATGGTGGCGACCGGTAAAGCGCAGTAAGGTTAGTGACGTAGAATGGAAAGAATTCCAGGCTATGGGCGGAACACTAAATGAGAAGGGTGACATCTGGTATCCTTTCAACCTGAAGCACGAACCTAACGTGGCTGAGAATATGGACGAACAGGAGAAAACCCGAACACACATGATCAGATTCACCAGTTGCGAGAATGTACTCGTACAGGGAGTTACACTTCTGAACAGTCCTAAATTCCATATCATCCCTACCCGATGCAAGAATGTGATTATCGACGGAATCACCGTAAAATGTCCATGGAATGCCCAGAACGGTGATGCGATTGATATCTCCAGCTGTAAGGATGTACTCATCGTAAACAATGTGATTGATGCCGGTGATGATGGTATCTGCATGAAGGGTGGCGCAGGTGCAGCAGGTGTGGCAGCAGGTCCTTGTGAAAACATCAATATCCAGGACAACAAAGTATACCATGCCCATGGAGGTTTTGTTATCGGCAGCGAGTTCTCTGGCGGCATGAAGAATATTGTTGTTCGCAACAATACTTTCCAGGGAACAGATACCGGTTTACGCTTTAAAAGTGCAGCGAAGAGAGGTGGAACATCAGAGAACATCTATATCGACCATATCTACATGACCGATATCAAGGATGCAGCCATCACCTTTGAGACCACTTATTTTGACAACCATGTAGGTGCCCAGAAGCAGACAACTCCCGTAAAGCAGGAATTCCTGCCAAACTTTCAGGATATCCACATGAGCAACATCTACGTACGAGGTTGCAAAACAGGTATTGAAGCACATGGTGCAGAAGGTATGGTACACGATATCCCCATCAAGAACTCCAATATTTTCTACACCAAGGAAGCCAAGAATATCGATGCTGCCTGCAAAATTCTGTTGGAAAACGTACGTTTTGAAAGTTTCGCAAAGTAAATTTTCTACTCAACATATTCAAGAAGTCTACTTGACAACAGTAAGCGTATGATCGCAAACCGTGAAATGAATATCAAGACCCTCATAAGGCATTCCATAGACCTTATGAGGGTCTTTCTGGTAATGCGGACGGGGATCTTGGGCAAGTACCTCTTTCAATATTTCAATCTTTTCTGCATTCAATCCCTGCAGACGCAGATGCCTGTCTACATCTTCAGAAATCTCTACATCAAGTTTCTGCCATTTGCGGTCATCAACAAAACCGCTCCTTGCCCCAGGATGAGAATCGGCATACACCACATACGGCTTGATGTCAAATATCGGTGTTTTGTCCATTAGATCAGCTCCCTTAACATGAATGACAGGACCATGAGGAGTCTCCCATTCGATATGAGAAATTTTTACCGATGAAAGACCTATATTATTGGGACGAAAAGGACTTCGAGTGGCAAAGACACCCACTTTCTCATTGCCTCCCAACACAGGAGGACGAACAACCGGACTGTGCGCTTTGTGCCTATTGGCAGAAAATTCCCAAATCAGCCAAAGATAATCAAAGCCCTCCATGCCACGCAGCGCATCAGGGTTACGAAATTCGGGTTCAAAAACAATCTGTCCTTCCAGTTCTGCTACCAATCCAGCCTGTTTGGGTATGCCAAACTTGCTACTGAAGGGAGAACGAAAATATGCTATTGGTTTTATCTCCATATTTACTAATTATTACACCTTAATTATATATAAGACGAAAAAAGCCATGAATTATTTTGCCGTATGCACAAAATAATGTACCTTTGCAGACAGAATAAAAAACAAAAAGAAATGAAAATACAAAGACCATCGTATGAAATCTGGTTACAGAAACCAGGTGAGCTCGGTATCTACCAGCAGATAGAACGAGCAGGAAGAGTATGCTATAAAAGTGAGAATAATACCACTGTGAATTCTGCCAAACCTTTCGTGGATCGGATGGTGCAGAGTGAACACTTTGCCATGCTGGAACATGGAACCGTGTATCTGGTATGCAAACATGGAGAGTTGCCACTTTATACCCACAACAAGTTCTCACGTCTGAAAACTTTAGACGGCAAAGACTATATTACAACCAATCTCCGAGTATTGGCAGAAAACAAGGCGATGGATGATTTGAAATACCTCAGCAACTATGAAGAAGGTAAGCACGAACTCCGTATTACCGTTCATTTTACTACTCAGATTTCCATAACCCGAGAATATAACCGTCATCGGGCCAACTCTATGGCAGAGCAGAGTACCCGATACTGCAACTATTCGAAGAATAAGTTTGATAACGAGATTACCATCAACCTGCCTACATGGGTAGAAGCAGAAGGCTTCGATGGTTCACAAGATCCCAGCGACTACCGAATAGAAGATATGTGTGCTGACATTGCAGAAGGAAGAACTGCAGAATGGAGTAAACTCACAACTTGGATATTCGCCAATCAGGCTGCCGAATATGCCTACATGAAACTGATAGAGGCAGGTTGCAAACCACAGGAAGCACGAGCCATCCTACCATTGGACTGCAACACAGAACTGGTTCATACCGCTTTCGTGAGTGACTGGAAACATTTCTTCGACCTTCGTGCATTAGGTACTACCGGTGCACCACATCCTGATGCCAAGATTTTAGCCTTGCCACTGATGGAAGAGTTTAAGCAGAAAGGTTACCTCTAAGGCTTAAAAAATATTAAAGCACCCTTTCAAAATAAAGATTTTCTATTCTTTTGACATAACGAATAGATTTATTTCGTATTTTTGCGGTGTGTTTTTCATAGTATTAGATTTAAGGTTATCAAGATTGGGGCTACGGCGGTAGCCCTTTTTTATTGTCTTTTTCAGCCTTACCTCTCTATTTTTTGCCGATTTTGCCACTTATTAGCCCCCAAAATGCATTTTTTTGAAGAAAAATGAAAAAAAGTTGGCGAAAAATTTGGTGGAACCAGAAATTAGTAGTACCTTTGCAACCGCTTAAGAAAACCAAGCTATAGTCATCCAGACTAAAACAATGGAGAGATGGTAGAGTGGTCGATTACAACGGTCTTGAAAACCGTCGTACCGAGAGGTACCGGGGGTTCGAATCCCTCTCTCTCCGCAAGAGCCTTCTGAAAGAAATTTCAGAAGGCTTTTTTTATTTCTGTATTTGTATATTTCCTTCATATTCATTCACTATCCATGACAAGAAGACTTCAAATGCAAAATTATGCTATATTATTTGGTCATATCAAAGAAAACATGTAACTTTGCTAAAAAGTAAGCTATATGCAAGAAAAGACATGACAATGATAGATCGCTGTTACATAGAAATCACCAATACATGTAATCTCAACTGCCACTTCTGTCCAAAACATACAAGGAAGAAAAGACAGTTGAGTGCTGAGGAATTCGACCTGCTCACCGACAAGATACGCGGGAAGGTCTGTTTCCTATATTTCCACATTATGGGCGAACCCCTACTACACCCTCTTCTACCCGAGTTTATCAATATGGCAAGAGAGAAAGGTTTCAAAACCGTACTTACATCCAACGGCACTCTGCTACCCAAAGCTATGGATCTCCTTGACACACTTCCCCACAAAATACAGCTCTCGCTCCACTCACACGAGAGTAATGCCAAGGGAGAGCTTGCCAGTTACATGAACGAGGTGATGACTTTTTCAACCCAAGCAGCAGAGAAAGGAACCTGCATAGTTCTCAGGCTTTGGAACCAAGGAGGAAAAGACCGGGAAAATGAAGAAGTAATGGAGCACATCGAAAAATTTGTTCCTAAACCCTGGAAAGAACGACCTGACGGTTACAGACTTGCCAATAATCTCTATCTGGAGTTTGACAGGAAATTCGAATGGCCCAACTTTGATAACCATATCGAAGAAAAGGAAATGATAAAAGGAAATCAGAAATCAGGTATCAGAGAAGAAAAAAGAGAAGTTTTCTGTAAAGCCCTACTCAAACAGATAGGCATATTGGCAGACGGGACATTGGTACCCTGCTGTTTGGACCACAACGGAGATGTAGCACTTGGGAACCTGCTTGAACAATCGCTGGAAGAAATTCTGGCTTCACCCCGTGCCCAAGCCATGATAGAAGGTTTCAAGCACCATCAAGCCACAGAACATCTCTGTGAGACCTGTGAATCAGCCCTGGTAAGAAACAGTTTTAGAGGAAAAGCAAGAAGTTAATAGGAATTATGAAATATTATACAGCAATGACAATAGCTGGCTCAGACAGTTGCGGAGGAGCCGGCGTACAAGCTGACATCAAGACAATGTCAGCACTAGGCGTATATGCCGCATCGGCCATTACAGCCATTACCGTACAGAACACCCTGGGAGTTTATGCCATCCAAGACATCAACCCCGAAATCGTAAAGGGACAGATAGAAGCCGTCATGGAGGACATCCATCCCGATGCCATCAAAGTAGGTATGGTGAATGACCGTGCCACCATCCAAGCAATCGCAGAAACCCTGAAGAGATACCAAGGAGAATATCAGCATCTTATCATAGACCCAGTGATGGTTTCCACCAGTGGTTGCAGACTCATGCAGGAGGACGCACTCAGCGTCTTCATCCAGGAGTTATTACCACTTGCTACCCTGTTAACACCTAACATTCCGGAAGCAGAGATACTGGCAGGAACAAAGATACAGAATAAGGAAGATATTCAGAACGCAGCTTTAGCCATCAGTAAGTTAGGCTGCAAATATGTACTCATCAAAGGCGGTCATTTCCAGGGAACCGAAAAGATAGATTACCTCTTCGAAGACGGAAAACCGATTACCAGTTTCCGAGGCATTAGCATAAACACCCGTAATACCCATGGTACAGGTTGTACCCTATCCTCAGCCATCACTTCGTATCTGGCAAGAGAAATGGATATGAATACAGCCATCGCCATGGCAAAGACCTATCTTTCCGGAGCCATTCTGGCAGGAAAAGATGTGCAGATAGGAAAAGGTCATGGTCCGGTGAATCACTTCTATGAACCCAAAGCACTGTTTATCAAATAACAGCCAACACCCTTATATAAACAAACAAAATCACAACGAATATGAAATGGATAGTAATCACCCTTCCCGATTTTATCGAGAAGGAATCAACCTATATCAACCAACTCTTTAAAGCAGGTATAGACCTGCTACATCTGCGCAAACCAGAATCAAATATAGAGGAGTGTAAGCAACTGATACAGGAAATCGACGAGAAATGGCATAATAAGATCGTAGTACACGACCACTTCGAACTTTGTCAGGAATTTCATCTTCATGGTATTCACCTTAACAGAAGAAACCACGAGATTCCAGAAGGCTTTCAAGGAAGCATCTCACAATCCTGCCATAGTTTTAAGGAAGTAGAACAAGTTCTCCAGCCTATATCATCCAAGAGCAAAGACGAAAAGAGCACGATTCTCAAACCCGCCTGCCAATATGTTTTCCTCAGTCCAATCTTTGACAGTATTTCAAAGAAAGGCTACAAGCATTTCTTCTCTAACAAAGACTTAGAGGAAGCAGGCATCAACGGAATCATCAATGAGCGAGTAATCGCATTAGGAGGTGTCACCCCTGAATATATTCCACAATTGAGAGCATGGAACTTTGGCGGAGCTGCATTCTTAGGTGACATCTGGAACAGAAGAACTGATGCAAAATGGACGGAATATCTTGCCGTAATTAAGCAGAAACTTACACCCGGAAATGTCAAGAATACGCTTAACAGTTCAAACATTTGGTAGAGGGAAATACACTACTTTCTAATAAGACAGGTCGAATCTCAACAATAAAAATAAAAAAAATGCTTTTTTTATTTTGTATTGTCTTCGATTTACACTACCTTTGCATCCATGATATATCCAGATAATTTTGAGAACAAGATAGGATTCAACGAAATCCGCAAGATGTTACGCGAAAGATGCCTCTCTCCACTCGGCAAAGAACAGGTAGACAAGATGGCATTCAGTAGCGATGCAGAACAAGTTAACGAATGGCTCATGCAGGTACGTGAGTTCCGCAGACTGATGGAGGAAGTAGAAGACTTTCCCCTACAATATTTCTATGACGTAAGGGAGAGCATCCTCCGTATCCGTGTTGAAAACAGCCACCTGGAAGAGGACGAACTGTTTGACTTGAGACGCTCACTGTCTACCATAGCCGATATGGTAAAGATACTGAATCACAGCGATGACGATGACGAGCCGGAAGACGGATGGAAAAGAGAGAAAAAGTATCCCTACCCAGCCCTACATCGCCTTTCACAGGATGTAGTTACTTTTCCACAACTGATTCAGCGCATCGACCAGATACTTGACAAATTCGGAAAGATAAGAGACAATGCAACCCCCGAACTTCTTCAGATTCGCAGAGAACTGGCAAAGACAGAGGGTAGCATCTCGCGTACCTTATATAGTATATTGCGCTCGGCACAAAATGAAGGCATCGTAGAAAAAGACGTAACCCCAACCCTGCGTGACGGCAGACTGGTTATTCCAGTCATCCCTACGCTGAAGCGCAAAATCAAAGGTATCGTACACGATGAGAGTGCCACAGGTAAAACAGTCTTTATAGAACCTACCGAGGTGGTAGAGGCGAACAACCGTGTACGTGAACTGGAGGGTGAAGAGAGAAAGGAAATCATTCGCATCCTCACCGACTTTACCAACAAGGTACGTCCATATTCCAAGGAAATTCTGGACAGTTACCGTTTCCTTGCCATCATTGACCTGATACAAGCCAAGCAAAAACTGGCTGATATCTTCAAAGCCATAGAACCCGAGGTAGAAGACCACCCACACATAGACTGGACCCGTGCGATACACCCATTATTGCAGCTATCTCTACAGAAGAAAAACGAGAAAGTAGTTCCGTTGGATATCATGCTTACACAGGACAAGCGCATTCTCATCATCTCCGGTCCAAATGCAGGCGGCAAATCTGTCTGTCTGAAAACCGTCGGATTATTACAGTATATGCTGCAATGCGGTTTGAGCATCCCTGTAAGTGAGCGTTCAAAGACAGGTGTTTTCCAAAACATCATGATTGATATCGGTGACGAACAGAGTCTGGAGAACGACTTGAGTACCTACTCATCTCATCTTCTGAACATGAAGAATATGATGAAGGCAGCCAATGGCGAGACCATCATTCTGATAGATGAGTTTGGTACAGGTACAGAGCCAGGAATCGGAGGTGCTATCGCCGAAGCTGTACTCGACAAGTTCTGCAAGCAGCAAGCTTATGGTGTGATTACCACCCACTATCAGAACCTGAAGCATTTTGCCGACAGCCATGAAGGAGTGGTTAACGGCGCCATGCTCTACGACCGCCATGAGATGAAAGCCCTCTTCCAATTAGCTATCGGTAGACCAGGTTCTTCTTTCGCTATCGAAATTGCAAGAAAGATAGGATTACCCGAAGAAGTAATCAAGGAAGCATCAGATATCGTTGGTTCAGAATACATTCAAAGCGACAAGTATCTTCAGGATATAGTTCGTGACAAGCGATATTGGGAAAACAAACGCCAGAATATCCATCAGCGTGAAAAAGACATGGAGAAAACAATCTCCAAGTACGAAAACGACATAGAGGATATTGAGCGAAGCAGAAAGGCAATTCTCAAAAAGGCAAAAGAAGAAGCTGCAGAACTTCTGAAAGAAAGTAACAAGAGAATCGAAAACGCCATCCGGGAAATCAAAGAAAGCCAGGCTGAAAAAGAAGAAACCCGCCGTATCCGTCAGGAACTTGATACCTTCAAGCAAGAGGTTCAAGAAATTGATACCAAGGAGACCGATGACAAAATTGCCCGCAAGATAGCCCAGATTCAACAACGCAAAGAGCGCCATGCCAAGCGCCAGGCTGAAAAGAAAGAGAATCAGGAAAAGGCTGCAGCTGCACTGAGGAATGCACAGAACAAGACTCAAGCAGAAAGTAAACGTGATATTCAGATTGGCGATACGGTGCGCATCAAGGGACTGACTACTGTCGGAAAGATAGAAAACATTACTGGAGATACAGCAACTGCCGTATTTGGAGGAATGAGAACCAAGATGCGCCTGAACCGTCTGGAGCATGCCACAACTCCTGTTGAAAATGCAGACAAGACAGAAGAGCGCAAGGAAAATCTGGCTTCATACGGTATCAGTAAGGAAACCAGAAAGACCATAGACTCACATAAATCCAACTTTCACCAGGATCTGGACGTTCGCGGAATGCGAGGCGATGAAGCACTTAATGCGGTACAATACTTCATCGATGACGCTATCCTGGTAGGAATGCCACGAGTCAGAATCCTTCACGGAAAGGGAAATGGCATCCTAAGACAGCTCATTCGCCAATATCTGAGTAGTGTGCCTAATGTGACCCATTATGCAGATGAACACGTACAATTTGGCGGATCAGGCATTACGGTAGTTGATTTTTAGCAAACAAACGTTAAACAACTGAAGTTTTTTGGCAAAACATTTGGCGGGTTCAAAGAAAAACCGTACCTTTGCACCCGCTTAAAAATTGAGACGGACAAGTCTCATACGACCAGCTCCCTCGGAATCCCCCAGGATGGGAACATAGCAAGGGTACTTGGTTGTAGCGGTGCGATATGAATCGCTTGTCCACCCGCCTCTTTAGCTCAGTTGGCCAGAGCACGTGATTTGTAATCTCGGGGTCGTTGGTTCGAATCCGACAAGAGGCTCAAAAAGGAATCTTCTTTTAGAAGGTTCCTTTTTTTATTTACATACATTTTACTTCTATATTTCATAACATTACTGTTGAAACCTCTATTTCACGAGGATTTATCTTTAATTATATATAAATATTTCCACCCTTTACACCTTATATAATAAAAAAGTTGTATTTTTGCAAATTGATATGTTACATCCGTAGAAATACAATAAAAACAATGAATACAGAAAATAACGAGAATCAGGAAGAAAAGAAAACAAGCCAGCAAATGCATAAGGTTAAAACGATTATCATCGACACAGGCAAGATAAGACAAACCAAAGCATTCGCCCGGCAAGATGGTGCCATCCTCGGAGCTGTCTGGATTGTCAGTTTCGTATGTACCATGCTGGCAGTAGACCCGCAATACCAGATGCTGGGATTCATTTCCAACATTCTCATCATAGCAACCCCATTTGTTGTGGCCAAGCGACTGAAGGCATTCCGTGACTATGCAAGAGACGGACATATCTCTTTCCGTCATGCATTCTACTATTGCATCCAGACATTCTTCAATGCAACCCTTCTGCTTACCCTTGTGCAATATCTTTGGTTCCGTTTTATGGATACGGGTCTATTCATGAACCAACTGCAAACCAACTATCAGATTGTAGCACAAGCGTATCAGTTAACTGCAGGGGAATCTAAAGCCCTTCTTGATGCTGTCAGTATGATGAAACCGATAGCCTGGGCTTCCATGTTTATGATTACCGACCTGGTAGCAGGTGCTGTACTCAGCCCGATTATTGCTGCTGTAATGGCAAAGAAGGATAAACAACAGCATACAAAATAACAATAAATAAGAAACAAACAGATAAATACAAGATAATGGATATTTCAGTAATAATTCCTCTTTTCAATGAGGAAGAGTCGTTACCAGAGCTCTTCGCCTGGATAAAGCGAGTAATGGACTCAAACGATTTTACTTATGAAGTCATCTTTGTGAACGACGGTTCTACCGACCGTTCATGGAACGTCATAGAAGAACTTGCTGAGAAGAACGAGCAAGTAAAGGGTATCAAATTCCGCAGAAACTATGGAAAGAGCCCAGCACTCTTCTGTGGTTTCAAAGAAGCGCAGGGCGATGTTGTCATCACCATGGATGCCGATCTGCAGGATTCTCCAGACGAGATTCCGGGACTCTACCAGATGATTATGAAAGAGGGATACGACCTCGTGTCAGGTTACAAGCAGAACCGTAAAGAAGGAGATCCTCTGAGCAAGACCATCCCTACCAAACTCTTCAATGCTACTGCACGCAAAGTAAGCGGCATACACAATCTGCACGACTTCAACTGCGGTCTGAAAGCTTATCGCCTCGACGTAGTTAAGAATATCGAGGTATATGGTGAGATGCACCGTTACATCCCATATCTAGCCAAGAATGCAGGTTTTGCCAAGATAGGCGAAAAGCCTGTTCATCATCAGGCAAGAAAGTTCGGCAAATCAAAGTTTATGGGATGGAACCGCTTTGTAAATGGTTATCTTGACCTGATGACTCTCTGGTTCCTGAGCAATTTTGGCAAAAAGCCAATGCACGTATTCGGCTTCCTGGGTAGCGTCGTATTCTTCATAGCCTTCCTATCGCTCATCGGCTTAGGTATAGACAAGGTCATCGACCTGCACAACGGCATCTACGGACATCTCATTACCGATTCACCTTACTTCTTCATTGCTCTAGTAGCGATGGTTTTGGGTAGCCAGCTGTTCCTTGCCGGATTCCTGGGCGACCTTATCAGCCGCCAGAACCCAAACCGTAACGATTATCAAATAGAAAAAGAAATAAGATGCGGAAAATAATACCTTTCGTCGTTTTCATGGTTCTAGCCATGATGGGATGTACATCTCTCGACTGCCCACTCAACAATACTGTATATACCAAATACAAGTTGATGGGCGACAACAAAACGCTAAAAGACACGCTAACGATTTCTACGAAAAAGATAGAAGGAACAGATAGTGTGCTGATCAATAAGGATGTAAACGTAGACAGTTTCAGTCTGCCTATGAGTTACAGCCTGGATGAAGACGTATTGTTTTTCGAGATACATACCCTATCGAAGCAAGTATTCAAGGACACCGTGACTGTATCAAAGGAAAACCGCTCTCATTTTGAGTCGGTAGACTGCAGTCCATCGTTCTTCCATACGATAACCGATGTTAAGACTACTCACAATTATATTGACTCAATAGTCATCAATCAAAAAGAGGTAAATTATGATGCATCCAAAGCACATTTCTACATATATTTTGGCAGCCGCAACTAGTATGCTATCCCTATTTGCTGTTCTCCCCTGTCAGGCACAAAGCAAGAAGAAGATCATAGAGCAGCAGCCTGATACCATACCTTTTTTTAGAGGTATGGCTGTGGGAGTTGACCTGATAGGTCCCGTACAGTTGATGGTTAGCGACTATGGGCAGTACGAAGCATCTCTCCGTATCAATCTGAAAGACAAGTATTATCCTGTTTTCGAATTGGGTTATGGAAAGGCAGATGCCAGCGATGAGGCAACCCGAATCACCTACAAGACCAGCGCTCCCTATTTCAGATTAGGTGTAGACTGGAATCTTCTGAAGAACAAACACGACGACTACCGTCTGTTTGGCGGTTTCCGTTATGCCTGCACCTATTATGAATATGACCTGAGCGCCCCACCCGTTACAGACCCAGTATGGGGCGGCGAAACGCCCTATGGAGGTAACGGCATTTCCTGCAACTATCATTGGCTGGAAGGCGTAATAGGTATTGATGCCAAAATCTGGGGTCCCGTCCGTATGGGTTGGAGTTTCAGATACAAACGCCGCCTCTTCAAGAACAATGGAGAATTAGGCAACACCTGGTATGTGCCAGGCTACGGTAAACAGGGAGGTTCACGCCTTGGCGGAACATTCAATGTAACCCTAGAGATTTAAAGACTTCATAATGTGTAAAGAATGAAAAAAAAGAAACTTATCTGGCAAATTCCATTTCTGTTGATACTTATCATTGGTACCATCGTTATCATACGTCAGCAGCATAATACGCCCTATCAGAAAGATACCGGCTTTATCTTTGGCACCATCTATCACATTACCTATCAGAGTGATACCAACTACCAGCAAGAGATAGAAACAGAACTCAAGAAGGTAGACCAATCCTTGTCTCCTTTCAATAAGACCTCTGTCATCACACAGGTAAATCAAGGTAAAGATATTGAGGTAGACGAAATGTTTACCGAAGTATTCCGCATGGCAGAAAGCATCTCAAAAGAAACCAATGGAGCCTTTGATATCACAGTTGCCCCAATGGTAAACCTCTGGGGCTTTGGATTCAAGCAGGGGGTACCTCCTACGAAAGCCAAGATAGACAGTATCAAAACGCTGGTTGGTTATGAGAAAGTGGCCCTGGAAAAGGGACGCATCATCAAGCAAAATCCTAAGATTATGCTTGACTGTTCTGCTATCGCCAAAGGATATGGCAGCGACATTGTTGCCAGATTCCTGAAAAAGAAAGGTATCAGCAACTTTATGGTTGAGATTGGTGGAGAAATTGTAGTAAACGGTGTTAGCGAGAAACAAGTGCCTTGGCATATTGGTATCAACAAGCCAACTGACGATTCTACCAATACGAGTCAGGAAATTCAGGATGTACTTGATATTACCGACATAGCCATGGCTACAAGTGGTAACTACAGAAACTTCTATTATAAAAACGGCAAGAAGTATGCACATACCATAGACCCCAAAACAGGCTATCCTGTACAGCATAACATCTTATCAGCAACGGTTTTAGCCAAGAACTGTGCTACAGCCGATGCCTATGCTACCTCGTTTATGGTGATGGGAATGGAGGGCGCAAAACAGATTCTGAAAAAGCATCCGGACCTCTGTGCATATCTCATCTATGCTGACGAGAAAGGACAAAACAAGATATGGTATTCACCGTCTCTCAAAAACAAGATATTAAATAAATAAACTTAAATGTCAACCAATAGACTATACGACAGTTTATTATCACTCCCATTATTCCTGGGAATGACTTGCTATGACTTCCAAAATGTAGCTGGTAAAACCCGTTTTGACTTTCAAAAACTGGAAGCGGGTGAAACTATAGTTGAAGAAGGCACCAGTTGTACACGTCTATATTATTTAATCAGTGGAGATATTAAGGTGATAACCCAGGCAGATGACTACGGCTATCAGGTAGAAGAAGACATTTCGGCACCGGAATCATTCCAGCTGGAACGACTTTTCGGTCTTACCCAGCGCTTCACTCACACTTATGTGGCAAAGAACAACTGCAGCATCATGTCAGTCAGCAAGCAAGAGATCATGAAGTTATCCGATGAATATGAAATATTCCGCATCAATCTTCTGAACCTGGTCTGCACCCAATCCCAGAAGAACAACCGCAGACTGTTCAGAGTTCCTGCCAAGACACTGAGCGAGCGTCTGATCCGTTTCTTCGAGAGCCACAGCGTCCGCCCGGCAGGCGAGAAAATCTTTCATATCAAGATGACCCGTTTAGCAGAAGAGATGAATGTAAAGCGCATCTATGTATCCAAAGCCCTCAACGAACTACAGTCAGAGGGACTTATCCAGTTAGAACGAGGCAGAATCTATATCCCTGCACTGGAAAATCTCATCAAACGCTAAAGAAAGAACTTTCGCATGTGGTTTAAGTACGGGCTGAAGGCCCAAAAGCTCCAGAAGCAGCACGCCCTGAAGGCCCAAAAGCTCCAGAAGCAGCACGCCCTGAAAGGGCAGAAGCTCCTAGCCCAGGGAGGGCACTGAAAAAGTCCCTTCATGGGTTATGTTAGTTTAACATTCGATCTT
>OGPV01000094.1_pt1 | contig 65693 bp, 71 predicted proteins | sample 1553001 | NCBI WGS metagenome assembly OGPV01 (sample SAMEA2580268, study PRJEB22360) | human gut metagenome | biome: human gut; feature: human-associated habitat; material: faeces | place: Denmark | collected 2008/2010
CCTGAAGCACTATTTAATGTCGCAGTAGTACTTGTACTATTAGCATTTTCAATAGTTACACTACCATTATTAACGGTCCAACCTGCAAATTCATAACCATTATCTGGTATTGCTTTTATTGAGAATGGTACCTCTCTTTGGATTTCCTGTTGACCACTTGGAGATACTTTCCCACCAGTTCCGGCATTTATCGTAAGCGAACCGGTTTTCTTCTTGAATCCGACATGAAATAAATGGTCTTGACCGCCAATTTCGACCTTAAAAGAAGATGCTCCACCTTGAGCATTATCGTACTTCTTAGGTTCAGAATCAGGACCACCGTAGAAATAATTGATTTCGTATCCGGGGTCTGGCGTGGCAGAAACAAGGGCTTTTGCATCTCCGTCATAGAGGCCTGCTCCGCTCGCAGTTCCTCCCACAAACTGGATTGTTCCGGAAGACCTGGAAGGCTGTGCATCCGTTTCTTCTCCTTCAATGATGATTCTGTAATCGCCGCTGGTCCCGGGCTTGTCCGAAACAACCTTCGGCTCATTCTCGTTTTGGCAGGCAGCAAATAATGCAGCCATACCGCATGCTAAAAATAAATACTTCATTTTCATAATTATAATTATTAAAAGTGTTACTTTTTTCTTTAAAAACCGGAGGATACTCACGCAGGCTCCGGGGGTAAAAGAATTACAAATTCGAAAATTTACTTATAAATTGAGATTTATTTTATACATACTGCAAAGCTAAGTATGCACCAGTGCAACAACTTTGCACTCTTCCTTTTTTCTTTCGCTATGTTGATAATTTTACTTCAAATGTTGCATATAATGTAAACTCGTTGTTGAAGAAATATGTATTACGCTGTTTGTCATAACTTATATCCGCACCGAGCGATTTAAGTTCAGATATATAGTTTGCAATGGTTCGCCGTGACAATCGCATTTTTTTTGCTATATCACTGAGAGAACCTGTATGTTCCTGCTTAATGAGAGTATACAGCCGTTTAATTCTTTCCAGGTAATCGACAATATTATTACTTACCATTTCGAATACATTTTAAAAAGGTTTTATAATACGCTTCGTTGTTCAATAATTTTTTCATGACTCCCGCTTTTCCATTTTTTTTGTATTCATCATGAAGAAGTGGAAAGGTCGTATCTTCTATGATTGCTTTCTTTAGTTTCTCCAGTATGGGAGACTTCAGGTCTATTCCTGCTCCGTTCATCGAACAGTCGATACTGTAGAAATAAATCTGCTTAAGATTATACTTCATCAGGAACTCGTAATCCTGAGGTGCAGCATCCATCCCTTCCTTAACCATTGTTCGCAATATTATCTGTTCAACTTCATCTCTCATGTCCATCATACCATATTGGGTTTATTGCTCTTTTATTTTTACGTATCTCAAAGTGGAGGTGATTACCTGTGCTTTGTCCTGTACTCCCGACAAATCCTATAGCTTGTCCTTGCTTGATTTCTTTACCTGCCGTAGTGTAATAGGCCGATAAATGCCCGTAGATACTGACAAATCCGAACTGGTGCTGTATTATGATACAGCGTCCATATCCTCCTTTTCTTCCGGCATATATGACGTTCCCTGATCCGGCGGCATATACCGGAGTGGCCAGCTCGACTGCAATATCCACCCCCGAGTGAAATTTTTTCGTTCCTGTCAGTGGGTGATTACGGTATCCGTAATGACTGCTTATCCGGTATTTACCTTTAACTGGCCATTGTAAGGGTAGGGATTCGTACATACCTTCTTTGTGGAGAATGTCTATTATTTTCCCTATCGGCTGTAAAGTGTGGCATCCTTCAAGCAGTTCTATCAGACTGTTTCTTACATTCGGGTTTGTAGATATTGAGAAATGCAGCATGCAGGCTATCATGTATGCTATCATCGGTAGACCCTCCTGAGTATCTTGTCTGCTTCGTCTTCAGTTTTTTGCTCTTGAGTATTGCGGAAAACTTCTTCAGATTCCAGGATGGATTTATTTTTCAGTTTGTAGAAGAAATGCCGGCCCCCATTCTTCTCCTGAATCTCTATTACAAGCCTTTTCTTATCCGGGATGGTAAACTTATTGACGGCCACGACAAACGTTCGTTTTTCATGAGCTGGAATGTCTTCCGGATAATCGAATGTGAACAGAACGTTTTGTTCCAGCTGCTGGATAGCTGTTTTCTTGCTTTTCTTCGCATCCTGAATGTACAGACGCATAAAGTCTATCGTATAATTAATCTGGGTGCGGTTACGAAGAGAAATTCTGAATAGGAGAATATCATTGTGAATAAAGATATTGTTTATCTCAAATTCAACCCCGGATATTTTATCGGTTAATCCAAGATCCATCGGTAAACGCTTATTTATCGCATCATGGATTTTTTCTTTCTGGTCGGTAGTCAATTCTCCTTCGTCAAGTATTGCTACTTTCTGCTGTTCGTCTTTATCAATGACGAAAGTGAAGACTTCAGGATTGGGAGAATATTTAAGATTAAATGTGTAGAACTTTCCGGAATCTGTTACTACAGAAATATTTGATTCTTTTTGATATTCACACACAGCTTTGACCGCTAGAATGTTATCTACACCTTCAGCTTTTTCTACTGCGATGTCCTGAGAACCGTGGTCTTCATATGTAATTTTACCGGGGAAAATCAGATACATTTGTTTATCCTTACCAACTGGAAGAACATGCGGAGTAGGGGAGGTGTCCCCTACATGAATGTAACTTACTTTTGGTGTTTCACTATAGTGGATGGAATATGAATAGAACTTAGTATCTGCCGTGACGATGGATAGATTCGTTTCGCCAGGAAAGTTTCTTTCTGCTGCAATGATACGGATAATGTTTGGCTGTGCACTCACTTTTTCAGCAAGTATATGGTCATTCCCCGCGTTACAGTATTTCACTTCAGTGGGGAATATTATGTGAAGCGTCTTTTCATATCCAATCTCCAGAGGAGTAGCAGAAAGTTCCTCAATCATTTGCGCGTGTGCCAGGAAAGGGATTTGCATTATTATGAATAACAAGTATTTTATCATGGTTTTTTGTCCTCCATTAATAGGATTTGATAATTGGTTTTTATTGTTACTTTGATTTTCCGGATATTCTTGCTTGTAGCGGATTTTGTCGCGCTGATAACACTGTTTGCCGCACCTGCCACAAGCTGGGTACCGATGTCCAGTCCTCCTGATATATTAGTATTTGCTCCTGAAACGGCTGATGCACCAGCATCTTTGGCCACGTCTGATTTCGGGTTCCCGGGAACATATATTCCTTCAATGGCATCACGGGAATACACGTTCTTCTTGAAGGGAAGGATATTATTGTTGATATTAATCGAACTTATCTTAATAATAACCCTTTCACCGTCAATCGCTGTGACCTCTCCGTACACTGGCGTACCTTTTCGTATTCGCTGGCCGTCGTCAGTCAGGCAATTTTCAGCAAGCTGCATTTTAAGAGTCGAACCAACCATGACTGTCTGTGTGGAATGGACGAATGCTTTTATCGCGTTTTTCTCATCTTCTTTTATCAGTCGAATACTGTTAAAAGTACGACGTACAGGAGGTGTAGGCTTGGTTATCGCTATGCTTGTAGTATCCTTTTCTATATTTACTTTTTTCTTTTTTTGCGGCACAGCTTGTACGGCTGTCTCTGTACGCTGCTGAACAGGCTCCTGAAATGCACCCTCGTTTTGTTTAATGAGTTCCTGGATTCTCTGTAAGTCCTCTTCATTGGACGTGTCAGGCTTGGTTTCTTCATATTGATTACGTCTGGAATTTTTTTTGACCTCGTTAATCATTTCATCAACCGTATATCCGGATTTTATTTCGCTGCGAAGTTTGACTTCATCACCTTTGTCTTTCTCATCTTTGGGAAGTGTGAGATAAATCAGATATAGTAGTCCTACTACTACTACTCCTATAATTCCAATTACTATGAATTTCGTTCTCATTCTTACTCAGGCATTATGCGATAAAACAGGTATAATACTAAGGCTAACATTTCTGCGACAATTATCCTGAGAGAGATAGCCATAAAATTGGGGTATTTAGTTTTCATATGGCAGATAGGTTTGCTGATAATTCTTAAAAAAGAAGCCGGTCACATTCTCTGGATATTGCGGTGCAGTCCTTATAGCGGTCCCTTCACTGATTATCCGGATTTTCTTAGTTCCCGTGTTTGATATTATTGATAATACAGAGGAGAACTGTACATTATATTCATTTCCCTGTACGCTGACATTATTTATCTTCTCGAAGTCACATCTATATACAACCCCGAGCTCAAGTGCATCTCCGTAAGCACGGTCTGCCTGATACTTTGCGAAAATGGTATTTGCTTCACTTTTGTTCACAAGGAACAAGCCGCGAGCCTGGTTCTCTTCAATTGTCAGGCGGTCAAAGCTGTTAAGGTAGTAGGCAGTATAATAGCAGTGACTTTTCAAGAGACTCTCAAACAGCTTGTCTGTTTGCATAGCCTTAAAATGGACAAATTCACCACCTTCATTCACCACTATAATCTTATTCATCGCATTGTTAACAACCCGGTAGCTGAAGAATAGTACCATAGCGATAGCCACCGAACAGAAAATGAAAACAAGCTTCGTTCTGAGTGTATAATTTTTACGAGCTTCAGCATATTTGCTGAAATCCTTCAATATATCTTTAATGTGCATCATAACCATTTATTTACCATTGCTTTTACAGTTGCTAATAGGGATAGTTTAAGTATGAAAGAGAAGACCACTAACACGAATGCTGGCCATACAGAATTGCTTATTAGATTTGCTGTATATTCGTCTGCAAATACGCTTGCCATTATAAATCCGGGATATAACATGAAAATCCCGAACATACCTTTTAACCATGTAAAAAATGAACTTCTGGTATCATTATTAAGTAGGCAAACAAGTGCAATCGGTCCGACCAGTTCCATCATTAATACCATTAAATAACGGTTGGCTACAAAAATGTGCATAACGTAATTATAAGCACATGCAAAAAACGAACCAATAGCAGCCATAAGAAGACCAGAGATAACTTTAAATGGACCAGACACTACAGCATCAGACAAATCTGTATTTTGTGAATCTTCAATCATTCTTTCAGCTAAATGTAATATATGTTCATTGTGATTATATATTCCTCCAGGAGCAAGTTTATTTACAAGCTGGTCTGCTGTATAGGCAAGTAGTTGTTCGAATAAAGTTATAAAAACAGGTAACAGAACAATTACAACCATGATAACTATATATTCTTTCCCAATCTCAAAAAAGTGCTTGGCAGTGAATCCTTTCCCTTCAGAAATCATGTCTTTTATAGTGCCTGTGAGCTTGAATACAAGTGTTGTAAGTATTATGCCAGCAATTATAGCAAATAGAGCATCAAAGACAATGCTTGATTTTACATATGCGTATGCATCGAATATATCCTCAAATGCATAATCTATTTTATATTGTGGATTCATTTCAACATTCGTTTAATCGCATCATAATTGCTTAGAATAGAGGACAATTTGTATATCTTCTGTTCTTCCTCTTTCATTTCTTTCTCAATTTCAGTAAGAGCATTCAAGCGTTCAGCATCATTCATTTTGACTGTTGAGGATAATATCATCTTTGATAGGCTAATCATTCTATTGTTGTTGGATAATATTTGAGCGATTGAAGCCATTAATGTTTGAGCGGATTGAGTACTCAGTTCATGCTTCCCAACTATATCTACGCACATACTGGAGAGGCGAATCTGCCGTTCCATTATGTTTTTAACGGTGACAGAGTTACCAATTGTAGTATTAACCTTACGCATCATATCAAGACTTTCGTCAAGTATGCTTCTCTGGTCGGTGAGTAGGTTTACCTGTTTCTGCAGTTCCGCATAATTCTTTACATTCTGGGCAAGATTGGGAGCATCTGCTACGGCCCATTGGGCATGTAGCTGTAGAGATAGAGACAATACTAATAAGGCAATTAATAATTTCTTCATGACTTTTATTTTTTATGTTCGTTAATATATTCTGTAATGGCATCCTGCATGGACATTCTCTTTGTCTTCTCTTCAAGGTCAGACCAGATTTCTCCCTCAGTCTGGAAGGCTAAGAATTTTTCTTTAGAAAATTCCAAGCGTGTTACTGTAGCGTAATTCTCACCCATTCTCATGAAGCATTCCGAATAAGGGCGAGGACCGGAAAAGTTGTTCCGCATGGACTTCATTAATGCTATCTGGTAATCTCTTGTAATCTTGAACTTGTCTATTATACTTTGATAGATTACTTCCTTTGTCGGCAATACAAAGAGCATATCTGTATTACTGATGATATTTTTGGTATTTTCGTCGTCGGGAAGCTGCTCAGGAGTCTGTACGATGGTATACACAGCACCATTTTCTTTACGGATTTTCTGATAACAGAACGCCACAGAACTATGAATACCTGTTCCGGTGGCCGTATCAGTCATTTGTGCCGTTTCCGCGTACTCATCAAAAATCAGAATTCCTCTTTTCCTTCTGTCAGATAGAAGTTTCTTCTGAATAATGGAGAAAATCATACTCATTACGAGGTTACTCAGGAATCTGTCCTGCTTGATTTGCGTAAGTTCAAATACGATGAATTTCTTTGATGCAAAGTCCATTTGAGTATCCTTGCATACATTCTCATATCGCTGTCCGGGCAAGAACTCACCGCAGTTCAACTTGAACGACTCCAGGTCGAAATATTTGCTCACAACATTTTTCCGTTTGAGTATCTCCTCATAGTTTTCTGTTACATAATGGTAGAAATTTTCGAAGTTATGTCCGGAAGAAACCTGTTCGTAATAGTCCTGGATGAATCGGGTTAATGCAACCTCTTTTTCAGACTCTTCTTTGGTAAACATATGCTTCCAATATCGCTGGATAATTCCTGAAAGCATTTCCAGATCATTATTGTCAAGTTCCTTCCCACCTAAATCGAACGGGTTAATTCCGAGTGGCGTTTTACCGTCATAATCTACATGTAGAGATATATCCGGATACAATTTACAAAGCTGGCTGAAGGATTTTCCGAATTCAACGACGATGCAAGTGTAATCCTGCTCTATTAGCTGTTGGGTGAAATTCAGTGTGAAGGCTGATTTTCCTCCACCAGTTCCAGCTATAATCATTCCGTTACGAGCATTTACGCGTTTTTTGGAAGCATCCCAGATGTCCTTACGAAGTGGTATCTGATACATTCTATCATGTACGAAGATTCCTTCATCATCATTTCTGTATTCACTGCACTGTAGGAATAGACAGAGTGCAATGGGCAAGGTTGTGAGGATGAGATACTCCTTGGGCATGCAACTAATTTGCCCTGGAACGCATGAAAAATGGATTCTTCCAAGGTTATCATATCCGGGTATATAGTATCTGAACTGGTTAATGTTTAATGTTTCCTTTACAGATTTCTCAGCTTTGTCAAGAACGGCTTCTGATTCATCGAAAATGCAGACTGAAAAATGGGTACGCACAAGCGTTTCATTTTCTTCGATTATTTCCTCCTGGAGTTTATCGAGTTTTTCAAACTGCACTTTTATACTTTTGCTCATGGAGCTGTTTGAACCATAGATGTCGATATTGCGGGCAATCTGTGTACGTAATTTATCATTCCCTTCCAGATATATAATCTGGTTAACTATGTGGTTATAGGGAAGATACATTCCCAATTCCTCTAAAAGAGGATGATATAGTTCCGCATTTGCCATCGGTAGAGAGCTGTCTTTCACATAACTGTTTATATTATCTGGTAACATCGTTTCATCACAGATACAGAAATATCTTCCTTTTATTTTCCCTACATGTAACTCATTGTCAACATGTATGTCAGTAATTGCATTTGTGTCAGAAAATAGGTTAGAGTATCCTGATATATAGTTTTTTAAATCTTCTCCTTTAATGGGAGCAATCCGTGTGTCTCTCAGATTCTTAATAATGCTGACACAGTTATTTATCGCTTCAAGGAAATCAGATAACTTCTCAAGATCTTCTTTATGCAAATTTTCTTTATATGCCAAAGGCGACGAAATATATGCTTTGTCCAACGAGTTGAGTCCTGTCAGAACAAAGTGAATGATGCACAAGTGCTGCATGTATAGCCGACCCTCAAAATGTTTGGCATCTGCTATATCAAGAAATGACCAATTCAGCGGTACTGCATGATAATTTTTCCTTAGATAGAGGTCCTGTTTGTGTACATAGCATCCGTCCGGGAGAAACTTGATGGCTTCTTTCAGAAGAGTGTCTCTTTGGTCTATATCCTCACGTGACAACGAATAGCATTCAGGCTCTTCTAATTGATACGAAATACAGATATTGCCACCTTTGGTGAGAATCACCCCATTCTCCTCATTAATAATGTCTAAGATACTATATGCTTCTTCTGTTCTCATTTTTTCTGATAGTGTGGCTTAATTGGAAATTACTAATTGTATATTCTTTCTTTATTTCATCGAACTTCTTGCTTTTTGCGTTCTTCCTGAATTTCCGAATCAGGATGGGAAATAGAACGATGCTGCATATAATAGTCATAATGCATGTGCTCCAGTTTCCTGATATTATTCCTGACCGTATACCCAGAACGAATAGGATTATCGAAGCCGAACCGGCTGCTACCAGTATCCAATAATCAGTTGAAAGGAAGCCCCTGATCTTGCAGGGACTTTCCAAACCTTTTCTGATGGTGTATTTCATACTTGAAGAGAAATTTGGGAGATTGCTGTCGTTACAGCAGAAACAACTATTGCAGCTATAAGGGCATAACCTACATACCAGGCCAGGGCAAAGAGACCATCCTTGCGAGTTCCTCTGTTGTCCTTATCTATGATATTGTCCCATTGCTGCACTAATCCTGTAACTATTCCTATCAACATAAATCCCAGAAAAATAGGCATGGCGTATTTGTCGAGAATCTGGTTGACAGCACTACGGGCATCCTGCGCAAATGCACCTGTTGATGTTGCTAAGGCAAATACTAATAATGAAATTTTTTTCTTCATGTTTATTTCTCGTTTACTGTTCCTTCATAATCACCGGCTTGTTCCCAGTCTGTAATTGTCACATCTCCATTAATGACTAATTCCTTGCTATCACTGATAGTAAGGTCAAAGCCGTATTCCTTACCTGCTTCATAAGTTTTAGCGTCTGCAGTATAGTCATATTCTTTTCCGTTATAAGTGATATTCATCTTCAAGACCTGAGAGGATGCCGGACAAATCAGAACACTTGATGAACTGGTCGTTATATTACCACTTCCGCCAACGGTCAGTTTATCGGTTTTTAAATTGTATGTCGCAGTGTTGGGAACATTCAGCAGCTTGACTTGACATGAACTTGACCCGTCAATTGTTACATTAATCTTGCTGAGTATATGCTTCATTGTAATGCTTATTGAGGGGTTTGACTTACTGGCAGATATTGCCGCAGAAGCAAGATAATCAGTCTGATTATTAAGATTAATATTCAGTGCACTGCAATCAGTTGTTTCCGTGTAGGGAGCAAAAGAATATATCTTGGCGTCTTCAGTAAGAAGGATTTGAGAAAAGTTCCATCCTGGTGACTGATAGGTAACATGCACTGGATTACTTACGCCGGGGTACGCCGTTCCTGAAGAAGTCAGAACATACATACCGAAGTCTTCTACTACTTTTTTTTCATTGGCCGAACGTGAATAGCATTCTACTTGCAATGCTTCATTATGTTCTGGCGAATCATTGGTACAGCTCGCAAGAGCTGCACCAATGAATGCTGTTATTATGAGGTTTCTTATCATGTTAATCTTCAATATCTACGGAGTTTTTCTTTTTCTGTCTCACAGTTATTGTTACTTGTTTTCCACTTCCTTCCTGAGTAAGGGTGATAATGGCGGCGCGTTGTGTCGTATTCGGGTTTTCCGTAATAATCAAGGTGCCATCGCTACCCAGTGAGCCGAATGATGAAGTATTCCATGATGAGCTCCAGTTTGCTTGAACCGTTGACGAATTGCCATCGATTGTAATGGTCTTCTGGCTGACAATGGTATATTTTGCTGTTCCACCGTTTGATTCGAAAGTTCCGCTAACTGAAGTTCCACCATTAATGGTAAATACATAGGTTTCCGTTCGTCCTGGTTGGGTTAAAGTAACAGAATTGGTTACCCCTCCACAGCTTGCCGTAATGATGGCAGAACGCGTGCTGGTTGTTGTGTTTTCACTCACCCTGACGGTCGTTCCTTGGATAACAAACGCCGGATTGTTGCTGCTCAGTGATACGGTTCCGGTTGCGGTACCCTGTAACTCACCATTGATGTACACATTTCGTACTGCAGATGCTGTGATAGCCGAACTACCTCCTGCTGTTTTAATTTGAGTCGGATTAGCCGATATATTTACAGTCCAGCTTGAGTAATTGCGATACTTCGGTACTAGATTATGGTCTGACAACACTTCAAATGTGTATGACTGATTTGTACTTAATAACTGATTGTTTTCATACCAACCTGCAAATTCATAACCAGACTTAGGCGTAGCGGTAACAGTACATTGAGTTCCGATATTATAATATCCACTGCCAGTTGTTGTTCCTCCTGGAAGATAATCGGTTATCTGAATATGTTTCTGATAGGTAATACTGTAATTTTGTATTTTACCGGCGGCCAGAACCATATCAGACTCAGCACGCACATCAATGGATGAACTACCTGAAAGAGTAACATAATTAGATGTGGCGGATAATGTCTGAACAGGAACAGTACATCTGAACACTGCACTTCCATTGTCGTTTGCATTATAACAATACATTTTCAGGTCAGTACGTGAATCATCGGTACTTACTTGACCTGTCAGCAGATTAAACCGACTTGAGTATTTGACATTCTTCATTGAAGCAGCGGTAACCCCATCATTCTTATTCACATGAACCTCGACAGTTGCATATCTGTGTTTAAAGTTCAATGGAATTGAATAATCAGTAATGGCATCGGTATACGTTGCGGTCATAAAGTCACTGTTTACCCAACCTGACTTAGAATCCTGGTCTGTGCATACATGAGCAATACTGGTGATGTCTCTTTGATTCGAATTGTATGGATAATATACATAGAAATCAAAATCTGTTCCCTTTGTTACAACAATATCGTCATCCTCAGTCTCAGGCTTAAATTTCCCGTCTCTGTAGACATATTTGTTGTTAGTTGCCCAATACACTCCGGTAATAGGTTCGATTGCAAATATGCCTATAGCATCATCTTCCTCAAAAGAGCCTTCTTGCGAAATTCTGCTTTGTGAATCAACGGTAAAAGTAATGTGTCCTTTTTCTTCCGTATTCTCTGTATATTCAAGCTCCTTGCGACAAGAGGCTGTTATGAGAAGTAGTATAAATAATATTATGTGTTGAAATTTCATAATTGGTTATTTTACTGGTACAAGTGTAATGTCACTTTCTGTTGAAGTCCAAGGTTCGATAGTTACGGTTTGTCCGTCTTCTCCACCAATTTCGGCACTATTGGATTGCATGGTAATTGAGTAAATGAAACGCTTTCCAGCTGTCCAATCTATTTCAGGAATAACATATTTATATGTTGCTCCATCAATCACTACCTCAAGCGTTACTTCATTAGCGGAGATTGTCATTGGATAAATTGCAGCAGCAAAGTCTACAGACTGACTTCCTTGTGCCGGGACGGTTGTATTCGGTGCCCAGCTTAATTCGGTCAGTGATGGTGAGTAAGTAATCTTACCGTTATCGTTGAGATTCATTGTTCCGGTAGTAGCGAACTTTGCCTGATTGCATTTCAGCTTAGCTGAAGTAAGATTACCATCATTATGATATTCAGGAGAAACTTTCAGTCTGAGAACGAACTGTGACAAGGCATGCTTCATCGGGATGATGGCTTCGGTTTCTACGACTGAAACTTGATTCGTACTTTTTCCCCACATGTAATCAATATGAGATGTTGTGCTTATTGGAACTGGAATTTTGGTTCCATCAGTTACATTCAGATTATACGGATAATATGCCCATATATATGCCTTATCCTGCAAAAGGTAAATGTCATTGGCCAGAGACCAGCCCGATGCTGTTTTAGTAGACTTATTGTTTTGAGAAGAGAATCGGGGATATTCTTCTCCCCATCCGGTTGACTTATAAAGGAACAAGCCCATTTCATCGTTTGTCGTAAAATCCTTTTTTTCCACAAACCCTGCTCTTGATTCAATCATGTTGATTGAAGTCATGATTTTGAGAGATTCTGATTCAACATTTTCAGTGATAAGCTCTTTCTGATCACAAGATGCTAATGCGGCTGATGCCAATACAGCCATAATAATAGTTTTTTTCATGTTTTTGAGGTTTAAAAATTTATACTTATAATTCTGTTTCGGGTGTATCTTCCCATTCATCTATGGTTACTTTGTTTAAGACTAATTCTTTGCCGACATGCAGCGTTAAATCAAGAGTGATTTCATCACTTGTGAACGATTTAAGTTCTCCGGATAAGTCAATCTCTTGTATTTCATCAAATACCTGGTTTTCTTCATTCATCTTGACACTTACTTTCAGTATATTTGCGTCAGCAGGTGATATTCCGAAGATATAGATGCTATTGGCACAATTTTGCCATCCGGTACCAGTTTGTGTAAACGGTTCACTCACAATAGCTGAGCCACTTGTCTCTCTCGAATACAAGTATCTGGAAGTGCTAACTCCGCTTAATTCTCCGGTTATACTTGTAATTGGAGAAATATTCCCTTCAACTTCAAGCCGGATATTTAGCTTCTGAACGAAGCTCCACGGGACGACTTTTACTTTCTTTGGATTCTGATATTCAAGTTTTTCATTGAACATGGCAGAGCAACAGTAGTTCTGCTTCTCTGCTATGTATGCACGTCCTTCGATAGTGTCAGTATTCGCTGAGAGCATACATTCATGATAGTTATCAAGATTTTCTATCTTATACTCACCGGTATAGAAGAAGAAACTGTATTCCCCTTGGGGAATACTCCAGCGCAAGGTGTCCTGAGTAAAGGTTGTTCCTTCATTGGCACTGACATTACCTTGAAAAGGTATTACATGTCGTAAATAGGGGAGTGGTGGCTCCTCCTTGATGTTTGAAAAATCACAGTAGGCTATCAATTCACCCGGACGGATGCAAAAATCCTCATTGAAATCACAAGAGGATATGAAGCCGGATGCTAATATCCCTGCTGCAATAGGAATTGTTTTTCTAAAATTCATCTTTATACAAATTATAGGTTTTAATAAGTGTATTGATTTCTGGATCGAGCTTTCCGCGCCATATTTTTGATTCATCTTGGTCACATGACTTTATGTAGGATTTTACCGCTTGTTCCTGCATTTTCAGACGTACGTACAAGATAGCCAGTACATAATTCCGGTCAGATGTATCTGGTTGCTGAAGCATGATGTCCAATGCACGCTTATCGTATCCCAGTGACATGAGACATATCGCAGTGTTGTAATCGTCAGGATATTGCTCATCAAGCAAGACAAGAGCCTGCTTGTATTTCCGGTCTTCTATCATCTTAATTGCACGTTGATAAGTTGTATCTATAACGGGCATGACGATTGTATCCTGTATCATATCACGGCGGTGCAGATGGAACTTAAACTCTACAGCTCTTAGTTTGGGATAATACTTTTCTCTTATATAAGAGTAAAAGGGAGACATGCGTAATGTCATTTCTCTTTTGTCCAAATTGGCAATTTCGTAGAGATTATTTATTTTTCCCCTTTCCGGAATACTGTCATCCGACATGATTAGTTGTCTCAGCTTATTCCAGTCTTCCCCTAACCAGCGAGGACGGAACAGTGAGTCTACACCTTCTGGATCATCTGATTTTTGAAGCAGATATTTTTTTAGATTTATCGCTCTTCCTTTTGATAGTTGGAGGTTCATTGATGATGAACCTTCTGGTGAGGAGGTCGCCGTCATGTAGATACTGTCAATCAAAAATTCTCCTGTGTAGTTAATGTTTTTGATTGTTTCAAATACTTTATCTACTTCATTCTTGTTGTTCCCTATATTCTCATCAAATGTTGTGGATGCAGTTTTGTAGTTTACATATGCCGTAACATTCACTTCATCCTTTCTCGATATAATCTTCTTCTTGTATCGTGGAGTGTGATCCAGGAACTGAACCATACTCGATATGTAATAAGTTATGGTGTCAGATGGAGGAAGAGGTGTTTTTGTTTCATCTTTGGCAAGAATCAGGCCATTAAGTGTGAGGTCAATTTTTTTTGTGTTCTCTGTGGCCGCAAGTTCCTGTTTATAATAATAGACAAAATTTGAACCTTCTTTAGTGATTGTATCAAGTTTGGCGGGCTGAATCGGGAAACGTACATATTTATCATACATTTCCTCTTTCATTTCCTTCTTTCGCTGATTCTCAGCTATTTTTTTATAATCCGTAAACTTCTTGGTTATTTCTATTGAGTCTTCTGGCGTTATACTTTTAGTGCGAATCAGATGATTGCCATCCGCAAACATTTTCCACTTTGAAGGTATGTCTTTCTTCTCGAGACTGCGATGCATGCTATATGCAGGCAGGTATTCCAGAATTGAGTTGTATCCCTCGATGGCTGCGCGGCTTTGGTCGACCTTGAAATTAAAGTGAACAAAACGCGCATTAATCTTATCGGACCAGTCAATCCAGCGCTCTTTTTGAATCACTTCATTTTTCCATGCCTGGAAATATTCATTCTCCAGTTCTTCCATTGCTTTCTTGTAGCCTTTCTGATTGAACATCTCTTTCAGGTATAGACTGTCTGGAATAATGGATGATAGAAAAGCCTGATATTGCAAATAGCCTTTCTTTTGCATTTTCGCGAAATCAGATCCGGACAAAAATATTTTCTCCAGGTAAATGGTATCTTGTGGTTTGTAGGCAACCGGAGTAAGTTGTAACTGCCATTTATTATTAATCAAAGATGCCGGAACGGTCACAATGAAGTCAAGGTTTATCTTCCCATTTCGTTCTGCAATCTGTTTACTTCGGGCTGTGACTGTAATTTCGCTTAGTTGTACAGTTGTAATTTCTTCGCCTGTAACACTATCACGTTCAGCCTGCGTAACGATACGGGTTTGGCCGTGTTCATCAGTCCATTTAATCATCTGTGGCAGTTTGTATGCCGTATCGGCCTTTTGCTCCATATTGGGCTGGGATATACGAACTCTGTCCAGTGGCTTATGAGTTGCACATGAGACCGCTAGACCTGCCATAATTGGAATTATAATTCTATTTTGCTTCATAATTTTAGAAAAGATATACCAAGTTCAATGCAGCCCTGGTAGGAAGGAAAGCCCATTCATGCTTGCGGGCAACTAAGTCACCGCATCTTTTACATAAATATTTATCGTAATCCATCCAAAGTGCTCCAGCACCTATTTCCCATTCGAAATTCCAACTTTTCCCCAGTTGGTATGCTCTTCCTATAGATACTGACACGCCGTAACTCTCGCCTTCATATCGGTATTTATTGCCGAAAAGATTCCCTACGCTGTAGGTACCGGCTGTTCCATATACACCAACGAATCCACCGATATAGCTTTGTAAAAGCCAATATCTGACACCCGGTGCAACGTAAAAATTACGGAATTGGCGGTTTTTAGAGAATTTAAAAGGGTTGTACTGTACTGGAAGATGGAAAGACCATTTCCTTGATAAAGTCATAGACGCCTCTACATTTAAGTTAGTTGTGGCGAGCCCCAAAACATTAGTTCTCAACGAATAAGACTGAGCCGAAACTGTGACTCCAGCGCAGCAGAGTAGGGCTAATAATAGATTTTTCTTCTTTTTCATAATTCTCAAAAAATGTTCGTTTTTTGAGAAAAAAATATTTTGATTTAACTTTGTAAGTATGAAGAAAATCGGATACGCGCGTGTAAGTACGAAAGACCAGAATCTTGAGATGCAGATTGAGGCGATGAAACATGCTGGTTGTGATAAAATTTATATGGAGAAGAAGAGCGGAAGAAAGATTAAAAATAGACCGGTCCTGAGAAGATTGTTAAAGCAGTCTACTGCTGGTGATATTATAATTGTGTGGAAGGTTGACAGACTTGGCCGCTCTGCAAGAGAATTATTAGAAGTTCTTGACATTGCTCGACGTAAATGTGTGATTATTATATCCCTTAGAGAAGGTATCAATACATCAACGATGATTGGTGAATTATTCTTCATGTTGGCTGGAATCTTCGCAGAAATGGAAATAAATGGCCGAAGTGAACGAACTAAGGAAGGAATTGAGATAGCCCGTCAGAATGGTAAAAGAATTGGGCGCCCAACAGGTATTAGCATAAGCGCAAAAAAACTAAAAACAATAATGGATTTGAGAAATAATGGGAGCACCGTCAAGGAAATATCAATGCAAACTGGAGTTCCCATTTCTTCTGCTTATAGGTATATTAAGTTAAAGAAATAAAAAATATAATTAATTCCCATTTGCATTTATTCGATTCCTTTTACTTTTGCAGCATAACCAAAAAACGAACATTTTCTTGTTATCATCGTTTTTTCTCATAAAATTATCGTAATAAATTGTCTTTGCAAAGTAAAGGATAGTTCTATATTTTACTCATTTTCAACTTGTGAATTTTATTCTGCACAAAAAAGGCTGGCCATGTTAAGTGGTCAGCCTATAGAAGATATTTAGATTTCCTTGATGGGGATAATGGTTAATTTACCACTATAGTCACAAACGGCGTACGACAGCTTTTTGAGATTTGGGAAGAACTTGAATGAGCTATCTTTTATTGCTTGATGAAGACCATCATATAATGGTGAAAATGGTTGGGCAACATAGTTCTTGTAAATATTTGGCTCAATTTGTATTCGGAGTTCTTCTCCGTCATATTGAGGTGAAAACTTATCTTTCTCATTGAACATATACGACAATGTTTCTTTCTCGACTTCGTTTATCTCCCTATCGCCAACTCGGTAATTGCTGATTATATCGTTGATTGTATCACTCCAGTACGGCCACCATGAAGGTTTATCATCTTCAAATGGAAGTGCAGCCTGTGTGTATTGCTCTTCTTTTGAAGCGGCATCATCTTGAGTTTTTGCATGAATTTCTTCGCTGATCTTTTTATACTTCGGATATTCATTTTGGGGATTCTTCTTGAGTCTTTCTGTACCATTGGGGTTTATATTGTATCTGTTTCTTAGTTTGAACCAGAGAATCCCTCGTGCATCTTTGATTTTATTTTCTCTCAGCTCATTTTTGAAAATAGACATTTCGCTGCATAAGTCCTTCAGTTCCGTTCTTGACAACTCTTTTAATTGTCTGAATATATCATCTGAAACCAAAGAAGGAACTGTGCTTTTTATCGTCTCTATGATGAATGTTCTCATGTGGGCTTGCTCTTGATAATCTTTCTCAGTCCCTGGCAAACAATCCTGAATCCTGAAGATGAACTTGTCGAGTTTTCCACCTCGACCCTTGCCGGAACGGAGTTCATAAGTATCGAAATAGAAGTCTATCAATCCTTCCTGGAATAGCTTTTTCATTTCCCTATCAGCTGATAAGATATATCTTGTTTTTAAAAGGTTGGTAACAGGACTGACATTAATAGCTTCTGCTAATTCCAGAGGTGTGTATGAGAAAATACCGGCAGAACGCCATTTGCAGCATTTATCGTAGAAAAATTGAGTGGCTTTATCCTGAATACTCATTGTCACTGCAAAATCCAACATTGTAAAATGCTTGTTCACCACGTAATATAATGGGAGAACACCAGGAGTGATATATATTGTCATCCCGGTATTAATGTCATAACTTACCTCTCCGACAAGTTTGGCCATCACCCATCCTGTCGGCGTTTCGTATTTCACGTCGGTATTGTTTAGCCACTCTGCAGCAGCTTTCAGCTCTCGATGTGCATGTTCATCCGGATACCATCGCAGAATATCTTCGCGTGATATATTAATCTTCAGTGTTTCGTTGTTCTTAATGTAGGATTCAAGCATTATTCTTTCATCCTGAATCTGTTTAACTATGAACTTGATTGCACGATACGTTCCTTTGTTTAAAATTTGCTTCGCATCAGTTAGGAAGTTTGTTTGGTAGATAGGGCACGTCAGATTCATTATCCGGCTGTCGTTTTTCTTGTTGGACAATACCGTTATTTTCTCTGAAGTGAATATTTCTTCGTAATTCTTTTTCATGTTCTTTTTTTGGCAAAAATAGCATTTTCCACAAAAAACAAAGCATTATTAGACAAAATATTTAACGCAATGTCTAAAAATAACCCTCGTACTTAATTTTAATTGAAACTTCCTGCGTAAAAAGATGTATGTTTGTATGTACATACATTAAAAACTCTCTTTTTTATATATAATAATTAACATTGTTCTTTATAATAATGTGTTTCAACCTTATCATTAGTATGAGAATTCTTCATCAGCCTATTTTTAATTTCTCACAATGCTGCATAAAGTAATATATTTCCATGCTTTTTGCCAAAGTGTAGTAAAATAGTTAATATCTTGTATTTCAGTTATTCCTTATACTAAATGATTTATGAGAAAAAACTATTTAAATTCTTTTATGTTTCAAATCGAAAGTAATGAATGTTTTAAATAGTTTCTAAATATTAAATTGAGAAGACTTTATGTTACTTGCCAAAGTGTGGTAAAATAGTTGCCAAAGTGTGGTAAAATAAAAATTCGATTTGCCAAAGTGTGGTAAAATGTTGCCAAAGTGTGGTAAAATGTTGCCAAAGTGTGGTAAAATAAAAAATAAACTTCTGAAAATCAATTCATTACAAGCACTGTTATTAAATAGCCTATAAAGAAAACTACTAAATACGCGCGTGCGCGAGACAAATGCACCGCTTCTGACATAAAACAATACCTTTACTTCCGTCAACAACAAATGATTTACTGCTGAAAAATTTTAAGCACAAGAAACCGTATAGGGAAAAAAATATAAAACAGAAAAACAGGTTGATTTTGTTGTGGCAATCTCGAAAAATATGCGAAATCAATATAACACGTTTTTTTAAGCTATATTGAACGATTATTTTTTCTGAATATAATTCTAATGTTGGATGATTAAAACTTAATATGCGGGAGAAAAAGCATGTTTTTGACCCATCCAGATGGAAGTGTCTGGGATATGAAACAAAAAAGTAAAATGAATTAATGCCAAAGTGTGGTAAAATAATTTGATTACTATGCCTCTCAACTCGTTTACCTCCATTTTAGTCGACTTTCGAAGTGTCGCTTCAGGTAGTCCGTTCTCATTTAGGGTGCAAAGGTAAATCCGGTCTTGGGATGCTCAAGGGGTTTTTAGAAAAAATCTCCAGCCCTACGGGTAGTATTTTTTCTTTGAAAACCCTTGCTCTACCCACTCCCTACCTTTTTGATGCACCCGAAACGAAAACGACCGAAGCGACAGAAAGACGCATAAAAAAAAAGTCGGATAAACGAGAGGCATAAGGTTGGAAACTCAACTCTCTCAGCTCTTGAATCCGCATCATGAACAAAATAAATGGATATAAAAACAGCAGAACCAATATAAACCTCAAAAGCAAAGTTAATTGATATAGGGAAAAGGCCGTAGAATACCAAAAGAAACATAAAGGTATAGATGAAAATTTATTGAAGCATATATCTCCCTTAAATTGGACACACATAAATTTTCTGGGAGAATATTCATTCCAGTCAAATATGGCTTTGGGCATAAATGAATATAGACCTTTAAAAGTCTAATTTTATATACATAAATTAACTCTTTAAGATTGTTTAGAAGCTTTAGAGATTTAATTTATGTATATTTCTGTGAAAATATCACCTTAGAGTTACTTTTGTAGTAAATGTTGGTGATACCCCTATATATTTACATTGTATATTGTCCATTTTTTCCATCTTTTTGCTAATTAATATTTTTCATACTATTTTATTCCGTTTTCATGCTCTTTTGTTTTTTTCACTAACAATCTTGCCATTTTATCCAGCTTTGCAGGTGGCATATATCCGTTTCTTGAACGGATATATCTTTTGGCTTCATTAAGTTCATTGGCTTTTTCTCTCGCTAAATGGTATTTCCTTGTTATGCTCTCCAGCTTATTAATTGCTTCATCTGCACACTTTTTGTAATCATCAGAAGAAGAACCCTCTAAGGCTTCTCTTATTTGCTCCAGACCGAAGTCTATTGCTTTAATTTCATCCTCTGTTATTGATATTTGCATAATAATCACTTTTGGTAATTTTTACAAGGCTTTTTCCTCGCTGTGATTCGCTTCTGTAGCACACGACAGTACATAGTACAATTCGCACAGACTTCATAGTGCTTGCACTGGCTACAGTGCTTGTCGCCATCGACCGGGAAAATAGAATTAATAAACTCCAGCATGGTAACATCTTCAAATCCGGATTCTTTTTGAGCTTTCAGACAATCCTTCATTGTTAATCCAGATTCTTCCACAAGTTGTTTTGCCAGTTCTGTTTCATTGTGAGAACAAACAAGAAACTGAACAGCTACCCAAATTCCATTTTCGAATTTTCCCATATAATTTTAATTTACTGAAGTAGTAAAAATCTACTCTCCGAATACTTGTTCATAAGCATAATCATCTTTTAAATGAAGCTCTTTCCGGATTTTTGTGAGAGCATTCAAACTGTCTTTTAATTTTTCTTTTCTGGCTTTATAGTCTGCCGCATCAAAACCTTTCTCTTCAAGTTCTTCTATCTTAGCGTCTAACATAGCGTTAGCGCAGCATAGACCAGATATTATAGATTCTATATCCTTAAATTTGATATTCATATCTAATGCTATTTTAATTTGTCATTATATCCCATTCGCCTCGATTTAAGAAAGTCTTTAGCAGCTTCCTTATCCTCATGTACCTCATATTCCCGGTAATACACAGCTTTCATAAGATACCTGCTATTTGTGTATTTCTCATCACCTACTGCATCAGAGTTAAGTACAAAACCTTCTTTTGCCCATTGTATAGCTGTCAGCTCTCTTTTTATTTTTGAATAGCCTTTCTCTTTCTTCCTGAGTTTATTTCTTAAAACTTCATGGAGTATTCTGGTTCGAGGACTTATAACACCATCTGCAGTAACAAGTGCTGAACAGTTATATCCAGGTTGCTCATAATATTCAATATTTTTCTGAATATCTTCTACGCTCATTTCTTCTATACGCTGCCTGTATTGTGCAATCGTTAGATTTGTCATATCTACTGCCATACTCTTGTTTTTATCTAAATGGTGGCGTATTCGTCCTTTTCTTTAATTCGTTTGATCACAAGTTCAAAACGTTGTTTGGTAAGTGGTGTAAGTGTTTCGGGGTTCTCTCCATCATAATTTTCTCCATAGATAAGTGCATCCACTCCTATACCGTGGTTGTAGTTCTCCCGAATGCAGTTGCGGAGAGTCCAAAGGTTACGCAAGTTAACCCAGTCGGCTGTGCGGTTTCGTATCTGCCGGAATAACACAATGGCAGAGCGCATATAGTGTCCTACATGGTCGTAATCATGGAAAACACGCTCCCCCAAATAGTATAGAACTATTTCCTGATTTTGTTCGTCCTCGACCACCTGGCAAAGGAAGAAAGGGATTTTTCTCAGGTTTTCCCAATCAATGTAATTAGCTTTGGTCATGGTTTCTAAGATTTAGGATTTTCTCAAGGTCTTCGTAACTTCGAATTTCGTAAATATCATTTTGAACTTTAATATAGCCATTAATCTCCGTATGATTCCCGGTAATGGCGAACAAATCGCGAAATTCAACATCCAAAATTTTAGCAATCTCTACCAGTGTAGCTATGGACATGCCTTTTCCACCAGTTAAAATATTGCTAATGTATTGTTTGCTTTTACCCATTTTCTCCGCAAGTTCTATCTGCGATATGCCTTTCTCTTTAAGTATTTCTTTTATTCGTAATTTAGGTAATTCTTTTTCCATTGTTCTAAGTTTTTTGCAAATATATTCTTTCCTCGTTAGGTAAATAAAATAAGTTTACTAAACTTTGTTAAGTACACAAAAAAAAATTACCTTTATCTTGTGCAGTAAAGAAAATAGATGTACTTTTGATAATGAAATCAAAATATAGATGATATGATTAAGTTACTTTATATTGACCTTTTTTGTGGTGCCGGGGGAACCAGTACCGGAGTAGAAAACGCACGCTACGAAGATGAACAATGCGCGAAAGTTGTCGCTTGTGTAAACCACGATGCAAACGCCATCGCCAGCCATGCGGCCAACCACCCGGATGCGTTGCATTTCACTGAGGACATAAGGACACTGGAATTGTCCCCTTTGGTATCTCATGTAAAACGGATAAAGAAGATTTATCCGGATGCACTGATTGTGCTTTGGGCCAGCCTTGAATGTACTAACTTCAGTAAGGCAAAAGGTGGGCAGCCACGGGACGCTGACAGCCGGACGCTGGCAGAACACTTATTCCGCTACATCGAAGCCATTAACCCTGACTATATACAGATAGAGAACGTAGAGGAGTTCATGAGCTGGGGAGATATGGACGAACACGGACACCCAATTAGCAAGGATAAGGGAAGATGCTATGAGAAGTGGAAACGCAACGTGAAGCGATATGGTTACGACTTCGACTGGAGAATCCTGAACTCTGCTGATTATGGTGCCTATACTACTCGTAAGCGGTTCTTCGGTATCTTCGCCAAACGTGGCTTGCCTATCGTATTCCCAGAACCGACACACTGCAAGGATGGAAAAAACGATATGTTCGGTCGGCTGGAGAAGTGGAAGCCCGTTAAGGAAGTGCTGGACTTTTCAGATGAAGGGGAAAGTATCTTCTGCCGGAAGAAGCCGCTGGCCGAGAAAACTCTTGAACGCATCTATTCCGGACTGATTAAGTTTGTAGCTGGAGGGAAGGACGCTTTCATTGTAAAGTACAACTCCATGAGCAGGACGGGAAAATATCAGGCACCAAGCGTTGATGAGCCATGCCAGGTTGTGGCAACACAAGGACGGCTTGCACTGGCCAAGGTAAATTTTCTTTCCAAGCAATTCAGCGGCCAGCCGGATAGCAAGAACATATCTGTGGAAGGCCCTGCCGGAACAATCACCTGCAAAGACCACCACGCTTTCGTCTCAGCCTATTACGGGAATGGTCATAACCATTCTGTAGAACTTCCAGCACCGACAGTTACGACTAAAGACAGGTTGGCATTGGTAAATTCTATTTTCATAGACAACCAATACGGTACCGGAAAACCGACATCTATTGAGCTGCCAGTTGGTACAGTAACCACGGTGCCGAAGTTCAATGTGGTAAGCTGCAAACCGTGGATAATGAACACAGCTTTCTCAAATGTAGGAAGCAGCATAGAACAGCCGTCACAAACAATCACGGCCAACCGTAAATGGCATTACCTTATGAATCCGCAGTTTGCCAGTGCCGGAGGTTCTGTGAACAATCCTTGTTTTACATTGATAGCACGGATGGACAAAATGCCTCCCTATTTGGTGGAAGTTGAAGGAGGTGTTGGTATACAGGTCACACCAGTGGACAGTCCGATGACTGCCAAGATTAAGGAGTTTATGGCTCTTTACGGTATTATTGACATTAAGATGCGTATGCTAAGGATAACAGAGCTCAAGAAGATAATGGGATTCCCAGAAGACTATATTCTGATTGGTACACAGTCTGACCAGAAGAAGTTTATCGGTAATGCCGTAGAGGTAAATATGGCCCGTGTTCTTTGTGAGGCTATCTGTAAGGAGATTATCAGAAAACGAAAAGTTGCATAATAATTTTTCTATACATACATCTAACATTTTCCCCGCTGCAGTGATGCACAGGGGTTTTTTATTGTAAATATATATGTCTATAAATATAGATGCGCAGAAATATAAATATATAAACATATAGAAATATAGATGCGTGTTTCTTCTTTGTTTCGAATTATACTTAATCATGAATCATACTATTATATGAGAAGTAAACAATATGAGTTTACTAAACTTTGTTAAGTACATAAATAAAATTTACTTTTATCTTGTATAGTAAAGAAAATAGATGTACTTTTACACTGTGAGAAAAAAGATAATATGTATAATTTAATTCAGGAAATATGGAAACAGTTAATTGTATCAGTAATCAGAAGTTGACCGAGATTGAAAATGAGGTCTATAATCTTTGTGTTGCCAATGCTGAAACTTATGGAGAAGACGGTGGATTTTGTTATGATGAAACGGATTACGAGTCACTTGGTATTACACTCGGACAGATGAAAGGTTATCTTGGCCAACTTGTCAAGAAGGGATATATTACTGCTTGTGAGGGTTGTTACTTTACGCATTTTATAGTAGCGAATGATTGAGTATAATCGGCGGGGTGAAAGCCCTGCCTAAATAAAATAAGAGTTATGAAAAAGAAATATTTCAGCTTAATCTGGTGATTCTTCTGCTAGCTATAATTAAAAACAATTATGAAGGAAAAAGAAATACTGAAAGAAATTATCGAGTGGCTTAACAATGATACCAGCTACTTATCCACAAGAACCGATTATGCTAAAGGCTACAAAAATGGAATTATATGTGCGAAAGAAATAGTTGAAAGTATAATCAAAAAACACGAACCCAATTTGTTGGATGCTAATAATTAACATTAATAACGGGAACTATGGAAGCAATATCTAATATTTCAGTTAAAGTAAGAAAACATGAAGGTCTTTTGTCCTGGATGAAAAGAAGTAATATACTTGTTTCATTTTTGTGTGAACAAGAGATTACCAATTTTCAGGCACTACTTATTACGCAATTGTTTACTTCACTTACTATATTAATGTGTTCAAGTTTCTTGAATACATTAACTCTATTTATTTGTGTTATATGGTTTGTATGTTCTTTCATGTTATGTAAGAAATACATATCTCTTAAAAATTAAACAAGAATTATAGAAAGATGGATTTTGACCTTTTTAATTATGACAAATACATTGTGTCTTTTTCCGGTGGAAAGGACAGTACGGCTCTACTCCTATTCTTAATTGATAATGGAGTAGACAAAAGCAAAATAGAATTATGGCACCAGGAAATAGACGGAAGAGGTGAAAACTTTTTTGACTGGGAGGTTACACCTGATTACTGTAAAAAATTAGCTGAAGCTTTTGGTGTATCAGTTTTCTTTCAGTGGAAAGATGGTGGATTTAAGCGTGAGATGCTCAGATGTAATGAACGAACAGCAAAGATATTCTATGAGTGTCCAGATAATACTATTCATAGTGTAGGAGGTGAAAAAGGTAAGTGCTCAACAAGATTAAAATTCCCACAACCTTCTCCTAATCTCAATGTCCGTTGGTGCAGCAGTTATCTGAAGATTGATGTATGTGCGGCTGCCATCAGGAACCAGGAGCGTTTTAACGGTATCCGAACATTGGTGTTATCTGGAGAAAGAGGTGAAGAAAGTAAGCAGCGTGCCGGTTATGCCATTTTAGAACCTGACAAATCAGATTTGCGGAATGGCAAAAAGATCATGAGGTACGTAGATAGATATAGACCCATACGAGATTGGACAGAGAGAAGAATATGGGATTTGCTGGAAAAATACAGAGTAAGACCTCACCCGTGTTACTTTATGGGCTTCGGGCGTTGCTCATGTAAGTTCTGCATATTTGGTAATGCGAATCAATTTGCCAGCGCAGCATGTATAAGTCATCAGAACTTTTCACAACTCGTCAAATTCGAAAAGGAGTTTGGGTACACACTGAAACGTGATACCGATTTATCTACGCTCATAAAAAAAGGTGTGCCGTACCGTGATATTACTCCAGAACTGGCACGATTAGCCACAAGCTACCAATACAACAGTGATATTTTTATTCCCTATACGCAACAATGGGAATTACCTGCAGGAGCTTTTAAGAAATGTGGAGGTCCTATGTAAGCTGTGCCTGATTGAATTGGCCGACTTACAAGGTTGAATAATGGCGATGAAATTATTTTTTTCGTTGTCTCAGGTATGTGTATAATGTAGCTTTGCTGATTCCGGTTGTTTTGATTATCTCCGATACTGTACAGGCGTTTGAATCGTATAATTTTAAAGCCAGTTCAATTTTCTTATGGTCGATAGAGGGTCGGCCTCCTTTTCTTCCTCTTGCCCGTGCAGCTGCTAAACCTTCTAATGTACGAAGTTGAGTTGACTCCCGTTCAAACTGGCTCAATCCAGCGAAAACAGAAAAAATGAGTCGTCCGTGTGGTGTTGTTGTGTCGAGCCATATTTCTTTCAGAGATTTTATATTTACCCCAGTTTGAGAAAATCTATCAACTAATTCAATTAAGAATTTCTGACTTCGGCTAAGCCTTGTCAGTTCAGAAACAATTACTGTGTCACCTGGTCGAAGAGCATCAAGCATCCGATGAAGTTCCGGACGGTCGTTCTTGCTTCCTGATACTTTTTCGGAATAAATTCTTTCGCAGCCTTCTTTTGCTAACTGGTCAATTTGTCTTTCAAGATTCTGCTCCAGCGTGCTTACACGTGCGTATCCAATTTTCATGTCTGAAAAGGTATTTTATAATGGGTTTATTGAACTTTGTTTTACAGACGAGTTTTCAGACAAAAATAAGCGTTTTTTCCGGAAGTGACAAGCCTTCGGTTTTATAGTCTGAAAAACGGTCGTTTTTTAGACTATTTTTATGTATCCTTTCGAGTAAGGAAATAAATTAATCTGTTGTTACTTTGATAATTTCAGATAGATTAGTTGTATATTGCTTACTAATATGCTCACATTTGAGGTGCCAAGATTTATTTTTTGTTCCCTGTACGGCTACCTTAATGGTATTATGACCGTTCTTGCGATTAATCGCATCTATGGCAGCGGCCAGCCGTGATTGCTTATCACGGTCTATAGTATCAAAGAGGTTGGTTTGGATGGCAGAATCAGGAACTATGTTCCAAACAATTACACCGGCTTTCTTGTAGTGGTAACCGCCCTCTTTGCAAAAATCTATTCTGAGTGCCCGGACTGCGGTGCTCACAAGTTCCTGAAGGTCGTTGGTTGGTACCTGCAGGTGGATGGTGCGGTTGATACAGTGCTGCGGTAGATTTAGACGGAAACGGCTGGTATAGGCGAAGACTGTTATCTCTGTACAGCAGCTGTGTTGCATACGGAGCTTACGGACACATTCGGAAGAAAAGTTGGCGACAGCTTCCTCCAGACTGGAGAGTTCGGACAAACCGGAGTCAGGGAAACTGCGGCTGGTACAGATACTCTTCTTCTGTGGAAGTTCCTCGATATTAATACAGTTCTCACCACGAAGTTCCTTCCAGGTGCGGACACCAGTCACAGACAATAATTTTCGCACAAAACTCTCGCTTTTCTGAGTGAAATCCCAGGCGGTATTTATACCGTAATAGCGCAGCTTATCCAAGCTCCGATGACCGATACCCCAGACATCGCCAATTTCGAAGCCTTGCAACGCCTTGATGCGCTTTTCCTCAGAATCAATCATGCATACCCCCTGATATCCCTTGTACTTCTTCCCGTAACGGCTTGCCACCTTCGCCAGAGTCTTAGTAGGAGCAATGCCCATGGTAACCGGGATGCCAGTACCCTTTCCGATGGTCTTAACAATCTTCCGGCCGTAGGAAACCAGCTTCTCCCCTTCCCCGAAACCGGAGAAATCCAGAAACGCTTCATCAATGGAGTATTGTGTAAGTTCAGGCGTAAATTCTGAAAGCAGCATCATCACCCGGCGGCTCATGTCACCATACAAATAGTAGTTGGAACTGAAAACAGCCACATTGTTTGCCTCCAAGACTTCACGGATTTGATACAGTGGTGTACCCATCTTGATGCCCATTGCCTTGACTTCGTTGCTTCTGGCCACGACACAGCCGTCATTGTTTGAGAGGACAACGACAGGTTTGTCACGAAGCTGCGGATTGAACACGCGCTCACATGAGCAGTAGAAGTTATTGCAATCAACAAGGGCTATCATCTGCCTTTTCTCAGCTGTCTCTTTATGTTATACGTAAGAACGCCCCATATCAGGAAGTCGTTTTCTTCAGTAATTTTTATGGGTGAATATTCCTCATTGGCCGGAACAAGCCAGATACAATTTTCTTTTTCGTCAAAACGTACAGTCTTTAGTGTAAACTCGCCGTCGATATAGGCCACAACAATGTCACCGTCCAGGGGGTCCAAGGATTTATCTATGACAAGCAAGTCGCCATCGTCAATGCCGCAGTCCTTCATGGAATCTCCGTCAGCACGGGCATAGAAGGTGGTGGCCGGATGGCGTATCAGTTCCCGGTTCAGGTCTATACTGTCAGTCATGTAATCCTGAGCCGGCGATGGGAAACCAGCCTTCACGCCCTGGTCAGCAAACGGCAATGGCAGTTTGCTGCTCAGGTCAGCTGAGTACATAATCAGCTTTATTTTGTTCATACGTTTAAGCCCTTCTTTTTCATTTCTTCACGTACAAGCTCTGTTTCACTTTGGGACAAATCTGCTAATCTCACGTTTACCGGATTTTCTGTCTGATACGCTTTGACATCTTCAATTAAAAGCTGAAAGTCATAAAGGAATTCTTGTGTAGCACCATGTCGTTTATATATATCATGGGCCGCTTCAAGAACTTCAACGGTGCAGCTATCGTCGCCCTGGAACACAATAGCTGGAATTTCATTCCTTACACACTCTCTCAATAGTTTAATCTGGTCTTTCATTTTTTTTTTGTGCAAATATATTTCGTTTTTTTCTCTTTTCCTATACTCCTTTTTCGTAGTGTATCTCTCCCCGATTTTCACTTTTTCATGATGCGAATGTAGTGCGCCTTGTAGAAGTCTGCAAGGCACTTTGTGCCGTTATGAAAAATATCCTGAGCAGCATAGCTGTGCGGTATTTTTCATAACGGTTCCCTTGCATACATCTACGGTCAGTCGCACAATTATTGCATCGAAAAAGGCGAAAGAACTCGGGGAGAGAATGATTAAAAAAAAGTCGTATAGGGAGAAAAAAGAATTTGAAAAAGGCTCCTGAATCTGGAGTGAGAATAATTCACCTGCGGCTGATGTTTAACTTATTAATGTATAGATGTATGGGAACAAAAAATTTTCAAGTGGTAATCAAATCCTATTTAGAGCAGTTGGCAGAATTGGATGCAGAATTTGCTGTGAAGTATTTTGATGAAGGAAAAAAAATTGAAGAATGTTGTGCATATATAATCAGTGAAATGGGAAAGATGGCACAAAATAATTTCGTAGGTGCAACAGATGATGAAGTTTACGGCTTAGCAGTCCGTTATTATTTGGAAGATGTGAAAGTTGATGCGAAAATTGGTAATCATGTCAGGATTGTGTGTAACCAAATAATAGAATTAACAGAGGAAGAAAAAGAAGAAGCGCGTCAGAAAGCTATCCGGCAGTATCAAGAAGAAGAACTCCATAAGTTACAGAGCCGAAAAAAGCCAGCTGTGAAAAAGGAAATTCAAGTTCAACCATCTTTATTTGATAGTCAATATGAAACCGCAGAATGAATTCGAAAAGAATGTAGTTAGCGCAAGTGCTAATTTACCCTCACTGACCGACAGACAATTGCAATGGGGATTAGATAATAGTATCCAGTATGTGGCACGATACAATAAACAGAAATATACCTGCACTAAATGTGGTCATCAATGGCAATCAGACACGAAGAAGAATTATGTGAAATGTCCTCATTGTGGAACCCGATTACTTGTACACGAAGGTTTAAAAAAAGTATATAATGAGACAGCATATTTTACGGTTATGACAGCTTGTGAAGGTTATCAGGTTATGAGAAGCGTTGTTGTCAGATGCACAATGAAAGTAGGTAGTCCAGCAGTCTATGATTGGGCTGAAGTCATGCAGAGATGGATTGCAGCAGACGGTACGTATGTGAATTTCGCAAGATTGCGACAGACATTTAATACCATGTACTTTGACCTTTGGTTATTTCGAACCGCATTAATCTTGCGCCAAAGGAATGCGATTTATGACAGGATATATTCAGGTACGGTATGCCCCTATATGTCAATCATACCGGAACTAAGAAGAAGAGGACTAAAAAGGAGTTTATATCGTCATTTTTCATTTAACCTTATTGTAGGGTTATTACGTAATAGTAAGATAGAAACTTTATTAAAGATGAATCAAAAAAGTTTGTTGCATAAATTCTTGATAGGTCGTTGTAATATTGATGATTATTGGCCATCCATTAAAATCTGCTTCAGGAATCATTATCTTGTTAAAGATGCCAACATTTGGTGTGATTATATTGATATGTTGAAATATTTAGGCAAGGATATTCGTAATGCGAAATATGTTTGTCCAATGGATTTGAAAAAGGCGCATGATAAGGCAGTTCAAAAGAAGATAAAGAAGGAAGTAGAAGAGGAAATTGACTCACCCGATTTTCTATTAAAGGAACTTCGCTATAAAGAAAGTAAAAGTAAATTTTTAGGCTTGGCATTTAGCGATGGACTTATTCATATAAAGCTCATCGAAAGTGTTAAGGATATGATTTTAGAAGGAAAGGTGATGCATCATTGTGTTGGACATTATTACACTAAAGAAGATTCTCTTATCTTCTCCGCTACGGTAAGTGGTAAACGTATTGAGACTGTAGAGGTATCAATCTCACAAATGAAGGTTGTTCAGTGTCGTGGCGTATGCAATAAAATGACTCAATATCATAATCGAATCATTAAACTTGTTGAGAATAATTTATCTTTGATACAAAGTCGAGTTTCTGCTTAAAGGGATGGGGGGTAACCCCTATCCCTTTAAATAGTATCAACTGAGTTATCGGGAAAAGTCTCTTATACATTTGAACATAAGTCCTATTGTCAAGAGAACAAGCGTTTTGAAAATGAATAGAAGAATCTTCATATTACTTATTTTTAAGCATATCATTAAAATCTTTAGCTCCTTGAGCCTTAATAATACGAAGCCAATCTGCTTCGATTCCATGAGAGTGTAAGAAAGTCTTAGAGTTAAAATCGGAGTCGTTTATTGTCAATTCTTGGTTATCCGACTTAACAACAACTTTCCCAGCAGCATTTTTGAATAACTTAGGTTCTTTACCTTTGACTAAGTAATATGCTGCTTCTACGTCATATATTTGCCCCTGAAGGTCATTATCGAATGCAAGATATATAACAGCATGTGAAAATAAATGCTTAATATCTTTTATCTGTCCGTATCCTAAGTTTCCACCTAATGATATGAATGCGGCATTAATTCTCATGCGTTCAGGGAGAAGTTGATATAGTGCCATCATATCAAGTGCACTTTCTCCAATGTATAGAGATTGTACGTCATTCCATTGGGGAGCAAAGGAAGCTATCCAACATGCGGTAGACTTGTTTCCTCCAGAGCAGAATCCTTTATATCCTTCTTTTTTATATGGATTATAATTGCGTAGTTCGAAGTTTACGACTTCTTCCGGAGAAGCAAGAACGCGATAAGGGAAAGCTACATTTGCATAATTTTTCGGTTTCCGAGAAACTGTACATACAGACCCGTTGTGAATAAATGCCGATATAGTATTGGCATCAATCATCCTGATTTTGCCGAGGTATGCATATATCACTTTTTGGTTGCAAGTAATATCGTAATCATCAAGAGAAAACTTTACTTCATTGTGCGAAACTACGTAGTTTTCATGTTTTGGCTGTTTACCTGATAGCTTGCATAGAATATCGGCAACTGCATCATATCCGATACCTTGGTAACCCGAAAAAAGGTGGAGACGGTTTAATATGAAGTTTACAACATCACCTTTGTCTCCGTATCCGTTCCGGCTGAAGAATGTTTGTGAGTAAGATGTCGTATATATTACGATTTCATCTACCTTTGTGCCGCCGTTAAACAGACGGTATTCAAGGTATTTTTTACCTGCTCCAGTATTAAGACGATAACCGATATATTCAGCTACGTCACTTATACGGACATGGTTCTTCAATTCTTGAAATGTTGTATTACTCATATTTACTCAATTTATTTTTAAGCTGGGTGTTTTCTGCAATTAATCGCTTTATTGTATCCTGATAACGGAAATAGCTGTAAATAGCGGCAGCAATTGCCATTCCAGGCTTTTTATGTCCGGTATCACGTTTTAATTGTTCGATTAACTGTAGTTCTTCAGTATCAAGGTATATTTCGAACCTTTTTTTCATCTTTTATGGTTCTAATCCCTCGACAAACCACCAGCATTTGGAACCCAACGGATATTCTTCAGGATCACCACAGCACCAATTCAAATTAGTAAGTATGCTGTCAAGTTCCATTTCAGGCTCTTCATAATCCATCTCGTATTCATCATTCCATATTGCTGAAACAAAGTTTTTGTCTTTCGATAATTCAACTAAGCGGAAGCATGGTAAAACTTTTGCGACTTTATAAAGCTCTTGTACATCTGTTGCTCCTAAAATAAAAGAAACTGATTCTGCCATAATAATATTGTTTTTAGTTATGTAAATTCTTTCAATTCCTAATGCATCTTCTATGCGTTGTATTACATCGACGCCAGGACTATATCTTCCTAACTCGATTCTTGAGATATTTTGTCTTGTGACATGACTTTTCTCTGCCACTTCCATTTGACTTAGCCCCATCATTTTGCGGATGGAAACAAATAAATTGCCTATATTACGTTCTCTTTTTTCTTTCATGCTGCAAATATAGCTCTTTTTTATTATGCACCAAATAAAGTGCAAAAAAAATATTTACGAAACAATAATTAACAATCTAAAAATACAATGGTGTATATCTTATAGTTGATGATTGTAAATGTACTTAATATATTACTCATATTAAAATTGACTATAACTAAAGTCTGAAATTTTAATTGTTCTTTTATTGTTAAGCGGTCAACATTCAAGAATAGTAGTACATAACAGAGAAGCTGAAGTACTGTTGTTCGGCAATATTCATTAAGCAACTTATGTCTAACCTAACTTAACCAAATTCATATTATATGAAGTGGGATAGATAAAAGGTTAGATAAACCACCCTAACCTATAGTTTAAAATCCATCCAACACTTAAGTTATACTTTTTCTTCCCTATACGTTTGTTTATGTTTATCCTGCTTTCTAATTATGATTTGGATGGTATAATATATTGAATTATCTAAAGCCCTACATGCTCTTTAGAATGCTGGGAACTCGGAAAAGTATACAGCTGGAAAACCTCATGGTTAGGAATTATTATGAGGTCTGAATTATGATTCTGCTTTTTGTATTTTTCTTTGGATCTAAAAACAAATGAGTGATTCAATATCCTTTCCCGAATCCCCAAACTATTGGAGATTTTTTCGATTTACACGATTATTATTTTCTCCCAGGATTTCTTTTTTTCTCCCTAATTGGAGAGGTGGATAGCGCCAGCTAAAGGCTAAAGGTCTTATGACCTTTAGTGATGACTGATAAGGAAGAGCAAGAGGTGTTCCCGCAAAGCGAAAACATGATTAACGCAAAGCGCTAATTAACAGACAAATATGAAATTCTAAGTTAACATACAAGTTTACATTTGTAAACTTGTATGTTATAAGTTATCAAGAATCAAGATATTACGAAGTTAACATAGAGTTAACATGATTTATAAATAACTGATATACAGATTGATATAAAAAGCAAAAAAATGCATTGTTAACATTGTAGTCAAAAACTTATTTTATTATCTTTGTTCCAATTAATTATAAGTTAACATGGAAGAATATCTTGATAGACATATAAGAATTTCAACAAGAACTAAATTTAGACTTGACGAGGTTAAAAAGGATATGAGTTATAATGCTTATATAAGCGAAATGCTGGATTATTTTGAGGTGACTTGTACGTCCCCGAAATTGAAAATTAAGAATCCAACAGCGAGGTTAGAGAAGAGAATTGAAGACTTGATTAAAATCGTAAAATCTCAGGAGAAGGACATTTTACGTCCACTACTTGACAAGTCTTTTAGCTCTGGAAATATGAGTAAGAATAATGAACAGCTTGTTCGTTTAGCCAATGAAAACAAATCCCTGAAGGAAGAACTACAGCGTTATAAACAGTCTGGAGAATCCCCAGATGTTTATAAAAGAAAGCTGGATTCATTAATTAATTTGATTAATTTATTTTGCGATAAAAGACAGTTCCGGAAGGCCACATTTGGAAATGATTTACTGGTTCCTGAATCTTACTTTGAGAAGTTCTTAGATAAAATAAAATCAGATTATGTATTGTAGTGTTCATCGTCCAGTCAATACGCCTGGTGTATCCGACAACAAAGGTTCCTGCCTTCAGCTTGTTGAATATTTGTCTAAAGAGAGTAACGATGAAAGACCTTATTTTGATACTTTCTTTTCGCAGAAATTGGATTTTGTATCTGGTAATGAAGTATTACATTCAATAGATAACAACCATAAAACATTAAAAAGAAAAGATGATAAATTCTATATGTTGTCGGTTAATCCAAGTGAAAGGGAGTTAATGCACGTTATCAAAAAGGTGACTGGAAAAACCAATGTTCACGAGTTTTCGGAACTATCGAAAGAGGAGCAAGAGATTGTTATTTCCGAGCTTAAGAATTATGCACGTCATTGTATGGATGAATATGCCCGTAACTTTTATAGAGACAAAATTAAGGATGGAAATGACCTTGTCTGGTATGGTCGTGTAGAGACCGAAAGGCATTATAAAGGAGACGCAGAAGAGGTAAAAAATGGTACTGCAAAATGCGGTGATAAGAAGCCAGGCTTGCAGTTACATATTCACATTATAGTATCGCGGATGGATAAATCTCAGACAGTTTCATTGTCTCCATTAACCAAGAGCAGAGGTAATAGACAGCTGCTTGATGGAAAGGAAGTAGTGGTAGGATTTGACCGTTCCGAATGGGCAGAAAGATGTGCTACCAGGTTTGCGGATGATTATAATTATCTTCCGTACTATGTGCATAATAAGAAAGATTATGAAGAATGGAAACAGCGGCAGCAGATGCAGGCCATTGCTATGCGTGAACTGAAGCAACAATTACTGCAGGGGGAACTGAGGAATGAAAGAAAAGTTTTGAATAATACACTTAGGATTTACCGTTTCATCGTAAATCCCAAAATGGCATTTTTAAATGAAATGAAGATGCTGGCATTAAATATGGTAACAACTGGGAGGACGATATGATAAGTTTTGACATGATTCAGGAACATTGGTTCTATTATGCTGCACTATTTTGTGTGAGCTTTCTTATAGGTTCGATTAAACCATTTTTAAAAGTATGGTATAATATTGCCTTATTCGTAGTTCTTGTGCTACTGGAGGTGATTGTCTGTAACTTGATAGGGCTAGTTTATCTCTATCCTACTGTTTTGGCTTTAGTGGTCTTTTTATTCTTTACATTGAAAGATTTAAAACCAGACAGTCTACGGAAAGGAGGTAGCGAAAAGGCTATATGCTTACCGGTGCTGTCCGGTGTAAGAGGCAGGCAACTTCGATTTTACTACTATTATGCCAATTTCCTTGTATATGGAGGTGCCGGAAGTGGTAAGACAAAGTCAATAGGAAAATGGCTTTTACAGGAATATATACGCTTGGGTTTTGCCGGATTTATCTATGACTTTAAAGATATAGATTATACCCGGACAGCATATAATATGATGAAGAAATATGATTATAAAGGTGAGTTCTATTATATCAATTTTGATAATTTAAGTCGCTCATACAGATTCAATCCACTAAAAAATGTGTCTGATAAAACTGTATTGATGCAGCTCATGGAAGATATGCTGTTATCTATGCAGGCGAAGGATGCAAAGCAGGATGAATGGTTTGCTGGAGGATTGGGTATTCTTAGAGGAGTAGCATATAGATTGTATGATGAGTTTAAAGAGTATTGTACAATCCCCCATATTCTTACTCTTATAATGAATTCTTCTCAGGATAGTCTTACCAGATTCCTGGAACAAAATACTATATCTGAAATGATGGCAGGAGCATTTTTGAAGGCTAAAGGCTCAGAAAAAACACAGGCTTCGTATATCTCCACTCTGTCAAATCAAATTGCGACAATGGCCACAGATGAAAATATCGCATGGGTTCTTTCCGGTAACGATTTTGATTTTAATCTGATTGATCCGGAGCACCCGAAGATGTTTGCTGTCAGCAATAACTTTTCGAAGAACTCTGTGTATTCTCCGGTTATAGCTATGCTTTTGAGTATATCATCGCGCCAATTCACAATGCAGAACAAAGTTCCGTTTGTCTATTTCCTGGACGAGATGACAACCGTTAAGATTAAAAATTTTGAGACCTTACCATCAGTCTTGCGTGAATATAAAGCTGCTTTTGTTCTTCTTACACAATCCGGTGCGAAGCTGGAAAATCTGTACGGAAAACTTGACCGTTCTTCAGTAGAAGCGAACTTCGGTAATATGTTCCTTGGGCGGACTAAAGATGTGGAAGCCTTGAAGTATTACCCGCTTTTCTTTGGTAAGGAAGAAAAAGAGAGACGTTCGAGAAGCGCAGGAAAATCTGGTTCCTCTTCCAATTCCAGCGTGACTATATCATCACAGAAAGAAGATGTATATCAGGGTAAGGACTTCTCTGAACTTGAACCAGGTGAATTTATTGGTTCTGCTACGCGAGCGAATGTAAAGGAATTTAAGGCCAAATTTAAGATGTTTGAAATGGAAGAAGAGGATTTGCCTGTTCATGAATTTGTAACGCCGGAACAGGTAACGGAAAATTATGATAAGATAATTCAGGAAGTTCAGGCCATTTTAAATGGCGATATTTGATATTATGATGAATTGAGTACGTCATTATCGGTGGAACAAGATGTTAATTAAGAAGGCGGCATAGGCTGAGGAAAGTATGATTCTCTTAGTTTGAGTAACTTGAAGTTTACCGAATGCTTACGAATTTATGGTGACGATTTGTCTTACCAAAAAATTTGCTTTGGTACCATCCGTACCGTATTTCCTTCCTATAAGTTATCCCATGCTTCGAAAGAAGAGTTATTACCATGCTGCCATAACAATAAATGGGGACATTTACTGAATGTCCCTAAATGGTATTGATATTATTTTGTTGTTTTATGAATCTACAATTTGTACTTTATCGGTTGCTTACAATATTTTGGATAAGTTACCGTCCAACTTAAATGCCAAATGGGCTACAAAACTGTTTATACTTAAATTTTCACTTAAAAATGGGCATAATGCTTTTTTATAGCTCTTTTATGATTGATAAAGGAATATCAGTGTATTCCTCAATTTTTTCAAGTGGTACACCATCTTTTTTCATTGTAATAGCTACCTTATATATTGAATGATGAGGAGTTTCATTAAAAAGAATTTCTGATATTTTCTTTATTGCTTTTATTACTCTTTCTCTGTCTTGCTCACGTTGCAAATTAATACTGCTAAAATCAGATAGTTCATTATGAAGAATTAAATAATATATGCCGCCAACAATTAAAGCAGAGATGGCTACAATGTCTATGTCAGTATCAGAAAATGCTTTCTCAAAATATTTACATAATGGAAGTGTATAAAACTCTCTTAGTTGTGCTGTGCGACAACTAAGAGAGTTTTTTGTGGAGATTTCCCACCTTAATAGTTCTTGCATGATTTTATTATCCCATAGGGATTCTAAAAGGCTGCACAAGATTTGGTTATATTCAGTACTAATTTGGATGTTTTTATTATCAGTTTTTGTAATGTTACTAAAACAATAATCAAATTTCTTTACATATTCATCTATAAAATTATCTAGACCTTTATAACGTTTATAGAATTGTAGCGGCTCTATTTCTGCTTTTCGAATGATACCAGTAATAGTTAAATTGTTGAAGCCACCTTCTGCTATTAATTCTGTTGCAGACTTAATTATGGCTTCCTCAATGTCTTTACTGGTCCGTCTTTTTCTCCTTTGTTTCATTTTATTTAAACCTTACTATTTTGTTTATTTCTTCCAATGACTTAGTTAGATAGTCAAGATGTTCCTTTTCATGGGTAGAAAGAATACTGACTCTTAATCTTGCTTCTTTTATTCTTACTGCCGGGTATACTATTGCAATGGTAAATATACCTCTTTCTTGTAATAATTTAGCTATTTGATATACTTTTTTATTGTCTCTCACCATAATTGGGAAAATTGGGCTCACAGATTTGCCAATATCAAACCCTCTATTAGTGAGTTCTGTTCTTAAATAATTAGTATTGTTCCATAATTTCTGTCTGATTTCTGGCTTTGTTTTTATTAATTCTAAAGCTTTAAGTACAGATGCAGTTACTTGTGGAGTTGGTGCAGCAGAAAAAACATTGCTGTCAGCGTAGAAGCGAAGGTATTGTATTAGTTTTTTTGAAGCAGCAACAAATCCTCCGACACAACCAAAAGATTTACTGAATGTCCCCGTTATAATATCTACCTGCCCTAAACAATCGAAATGTTCTACAGTTCCTCTACCATTATTTCCCATTACTCCTATACCGTGAGCATCATCAACCATCAACATTGCATCATGTGCTTTGCAAAGTGAGATAATTTCTGGTAACATTGAAATATCACCATCTTGTGAATATACTCCATCGATGATTACTAATTTAGTTTGATATTTGTCTTTTATATCTTTCAAAGTCTTTTCAAGGTATTCTAAATCATTGTGCCCAATTCTTTTAATATTGGTTTCATGAAGTCCAGCTAAAGTACTTGTGTGTATAAATGGATCAATAAGCGCAATGTCGTTTTTACCTAATAAGGCTCTTAAAACCCCAGCATTTGCTCCAAAGCCGGAAGAAAACAAAAGCGAGTCTTCTTGTCCTACAAAATCAGCAATAGCTTCTTCTAATTGTTTATGAATGTCTAAATATCCTCCTATTACTTGTGCCGCACATGCTCCTGTACCATATTTTTTTAAAGCTTCAATTCCTACTTGGATTGTTTCCTCTCTTTGTGACATACCTAAATAATCATTTGCTATGAAACTTATTACAGGCTTATTATATCCTTCTATATTCATAGTGGAACCTACCCCTGTTTGTGAGGCAATCCAATAACTTTTACAACCAAAATCATTGAGTTGATTAATGTAAATTTGAAAATCATTGGCTCTTTCAATAGCATTTTTTTCATTTGATAATTCAAAGTCTTTGAGGGTATAAAATCTATCTTTCATATATAATTAATATTTTAAATAAACGTACTTTCTCTAATGCTTTTGTGAAAGTAAGGCTTTTTTCTGTAAAATATACAATGTATATTATATTTAATACAAACTACCTGAAAATTAACTATTCACTATTTTAAATTAAGCAACATAGATAATATGAAAAATAAGAAAAATATTATTTATAAATAAACAAATACAATGGTAATTGTATATCTTTGTGCGCTGAAGAAAAGAAGATATATTTACTATATATGATAATAAATAAGGATAAACACATTTTTAAAATATAGTTATATGAAAACATTTATGTTAAGTTTACTGGCATTGACCAGTTTGTTTATTTCTTCTTGTTCTCAAGATGAAACTGTTTTGCAAGAGAGTGAATCAAAAACAATTGAAAGTAGGGGGGGTAGGAACTTCTATTGAGGAAGTGGATTTTTATTACAAAGGAGAGCATTATCAGACTGTGAGTTATCTGTTAGGGGATTCAATAGTTGGTATAGAAGATCCTGAAATTGAATCTTTATTGACAGAATTACAAAACAAACCGAATTTGGTTACATTCTCTTACCCAGATGGTTCATATGAGTATTTTGACGATTATGAAAGTTTCCAAAATGAAAAACCGAGAGTACTAAGTTATAGTGCTGAGGTAGAAAAATGGTATGCCCAAAATCCTAGTATAACACCAAGAGGTTATGTAGATGTTCCTAATGTTGGTGCAAATAGGGAAAATATCGCTAATTTATTTCTTCATGATGACGATAACTATGAGGACACCATGAGGGAATTTGATTTACAGAAGAATCAAGGTAAAATTGAGATTCCACACTTAAAAGATTATGGGATGAATGATAAAACGACTTCTTTTTGTGCATATACAATGCAGAATACACAAAATTTATTTGAATTATTTGAGGACGATAATTATAGAAGTCATTGTTTCTCTTTTTTGGTAACTATGAGTACTCATGTTGGAATGAATACTGGTCAAATGGCTGTTCAGGAACCTCATGGAGACTTTTGTTGTCCAAATCTTAAAAATATTCATGTAGCAGGTACGAAAAAATCAAGTTGGAATGATAGAATTACTTCTATCAGAATAACTCAACAATAAAAAACTGCTATAGATGTGGAAAGATAATTGGAAGTGTTGTAGATTAATTTAGGAAATGGGAGTCAATTATTAAGTTTTGATTTCAGATATTAAGTGAAATAATTGACTTCTTCCCCTTCTGTTGAAAACAACTTCCAATTATTTTTTTAATTTAATGATGATAAAATGATGAAAAAAGTAATTTTGGCTTGCATGTTTCTGTTAAGTGTGTACGGGCTGTGCGCACAAAATGTGACTATATCTCCAGAAGCTGGTATATCTGCCGTGCAGAGATATGGATGGGGAAAGGAATGGAGACCTTCAGCTAAGATTGGTGTGTCTGCCGATTTCAATTTGACTACCCATTTTGGCATAGAATCAGGTTTGTTCTATACTTTCAGAGGATATTCCATATCAAATGGGGGAACCTATAGTAATGAAAATGCAACTTGGATAGAAAACGTATCACAGACAAGACATTTCCTACAGATACCAGTGATGGCTCGGTTCAGATGGAATTTGAATAAGCATACCAAACTTTTTTTCGGAGTAGGACCTTACGTGGCTTTTTGTCTGAAAAATAGGTTTGATAGCAATCCTTACTATATAAAAGGGAATGCCCCAGGAATATATGAACAGTATAATGATGGTTTTGTATATGGAAAGGATGAGATGGGAAACGACAACCTCTTCCTTTACAATGAAGCTCGCCACTTCGATTGGGGTGTATCTTCCAATATAGGTGTAGAAATCTACCGTTGGTATGCAAAACTACAATATGACCTCTCTTTGGGTAAAGAAGGAAATAACGACGTAATAGGGGCAAATTATCACACGCTGACTCTTTCTGTGGGATATAGATTTGGTCTATGAAATAAAAACGGCTGTCCATTAAAACGAACAGCCGTTTTTTTTATTCTATCTCCATCTCACTTGATGAAGCAACGGATTTTGTGGCATCATTCAGTCTGACAGAATAGCTGGAGAGATTTTTTACTATCATCAGATTCTTGTTCTTATTGATGCTTAAAGGCTTTCCTTTCGTGAGTATATCCCAGTTATTATAGGTCAGGTCACTAACAGACATGCCTTCAGATTTTAGAGCCTGGGCAATATCAGAAGATAAATCATACTCTTTTCCCTCTGCGGAAAATATAACTTTATCTCCATTTACATCAAGCGTGCGGCCACGATATTCTGTATGAACACTGGTGTCTTTGTTGTTCTTCAGTTCATTGTTAATCTTGTTATTTAAAATAGCTGCTTCTGATTTGAGTTGTCTTAGTTTCTCCTCTTTGGGCCAGTTAATATTTGTCAGTTTTTTTTCGAGCTCACTAATGTCATGATTGAACCGGGATATATCTTTTTCCATTTTTTCAGCACGTTCAAAAAGGCTGTTGCCAAGTTCATCCAACCATTCCGGACATCGGTCATAAGCCAGTGGTAGGGCTGTCTGTGCTTGATAATGTCGGCCACTTGAACCGACAAGGCCGAAATACTTGTTTCCTTGCAGGCTTTTGATGTATATCGTGTGTTCCTTATAAGTTCCAATATATTCTGTTGCCCCATCTTCCATATTTGCTGACCGCCATGCACTCAGATATTTTCCTGCATCTTTCCCGTGCAGACGTGTTCCATCTTGAGATATGAGCACACCTTTTGATTTGTTGAATTTATCGTAATCGGCTTTCATGTCTTGTACTGCACTTTCTGCAGCCTCTTTCTTTTCAGAAAGTTTTTTCAGGTCATATTTAGACTTGTCTATATCGCGGAAAAATAATACACGTTCCTTCTGCAGCTGCGTTATCTGCTTATCCAGTTTAGCCTTATCGAGCAAATCTGTATTACCTGATAATATAGCTACGTATTCTGCAAAGTTCATACCGGATTTTTCATCCAATGCTCCTTCATCAAGTGTTCGCACTCCGAGCTGCTGACTTTTCAACTGGCCAATGAAAAGCTGCTTGTTCTGGAGTAGGTTGAACTTATACGCATCCAATGACCTTTCCGTTGCATAGGTAATGATGTCAACCTTATTACCGGCATATTCTTTCGCAATAATGTTTCCTTTACGTACAGCTCGGCCGTTACGCTGCTCAAGATCCGACGGTCGCCAGGGAGTATCAAGATGATGTACTGCTACTGCACGCTGCTGGGCATTAACTCCGGTTCCTAACATACTGGTAGAACCCATCAGGATACGTATTTTCCCTTCATTCATCCCTTCTATCAGTTTTTTTCGGCTGCTTTCAGTTTTGGCCTCCTGAATAAACCGGATTTCTTCCGGTGGAATCTGGTAGTTCTCGACAAGCTGCTGCTTGATTTCACTGTAGATGTTCCATTCTCCCGGCTTGTACGTGCCAAGGTCACAGAAAACGAACTGTGTGCCTTTTACCGCATTGAACTTCTGATAGTATTCGTATAATGTCTGTGCGCATACGCTTGCCTTGTTCCCGGTCTCTCCTGCATATTTTAAAGAGTCAATCATCCGCATGTCAAGAGCCATTTTTCTTGCATAGTCAGTGGCAATAAGCATCTTTGCCTTTTCTTCTGTTTCTGACAAGGGAGGGCGTCCGAGTAAGGTTGCATTTCCGGATTCAGCAAACTTCATCAGTTTATCTATAAATTCTTCTTGTGCCGGTGTTGGAGGAATACTTTTGAATATCGGGTTCTTTTCCGGGCGGTCAAGACCAATCATGTCGGCTGTCCTGTAATCGGTAATTTCGTTGTAAAATAGAGCAAGTTCCGGTACTTTCACGAAGTGACGGAATCGTTCTTTTTGTATAATGTTGTTGGTTACAGAGAACTCAAACTCCGTAGTTTTTCTCGTATAGATTGCTGCCCAGGCATCGAAACATGTAATGCCTTGTCGGTCGAGTGCCTCCGGCCTGAGATATTTGAACAATGCATACAGCTCTGTCAAAGAATTGCTGATAGTGGTTCCGGAAAGAAAAGTGGCCCCCAAATCACGTCCCGTTCTTTTCTGTATATCTCTGATTGCAAAATAGAGATTCAGGGCTCTTTGGCTTCCGTCAGGATTGCCAAGTCCTGCTACACGGTTATGACGTGTCGAAAACATAAGGTTCTTAAACTGATGTGACTCATCAACAAAGATATGGTCGATACCCATGCTGCGAAAATCAACCGTATCGTCTTTTCTCAGTTTTATGTCGTTCATTATGGTGTTTAGTTTGACCTTCATGTTTTCAATACGTTTCTCAAGTCCTTTTTCCAGCTGTCGTCCTGAATATCCCATACCGCTATTTTTAAGAACATCAAGAGCTTCTTCCACATCTCGTATTTCATCTTCGATAATCTCCTTCTGAATGTCGAGTGACTGAGGTATCTTCCCGAACTGGTCATGTGTCAGAATCACACAGTCCCAGTTGTTGTTTTTTATTTGCTGGAACAGTTCCTGACGGTTGGCAGGTTTGAAATCATCCTTTCCTGGATACAGAATCTTTGCATGTGGATAGGCTTTCCGGTAAGTGGCAGCTATCTCATGGACGTTTGCCTTCAGACCGATAATCATAGGTTTGTGGCATACTCCGATTCGTTTCATCTCGTATGAAGCTACACACATAATCATGGTTTTGCCCCCTCCTACTTCATGGTCGGCTATACCTCCGCCATTCTGCTTCAGCATCCAGATACAATCTTTCTGTGATGGGTACAAATCCTTATAATCGAACTTTTCAAAGCTCAAACCTGGGAACGTCTGGCAGGAACCGTCATAATCCGGACGGACAAAGCAGTTGAATCGTTCATTATACATGTCTGCAAGCGATTGTTTCACTTCATCAGGCCGGTTATTCAACCAGTCAATGAATTTGTCCTGAATATCCTGCACCTTGCTGGCTGCAAGCTGTGTTGATTCTGTATCAACAACAGTTTTTTTCTCGCCGTCTATATAGACAGTTTTCGTAATCTGAGGAAATGTGTTCTGCAGTGCATTGTTCATGATATCCTCTGCATTCATTTGGTAGTTGATTCCATACAAGGAGTTGGCTGCAGAAGAATATTCTTTCATTTTAACAAGGAATGAGTCTGAAGCGGGCGTATAGGTGATGGCCGTTTCTACACCGAACAGCTCAGATGCAAAACCTGAATATAATTCTTGTGGAATCCACCTTTCACCTAAATTGAAATCCAGTTCATTGAAAGGAATAGGCTTCGGCTTAACTTCCTCGAGTGCATTTAATGTATCTTGAATATCATGTGCTCTTTCCGGTCTTGTTGTAAGATAGGGTTTAATCTCCGCGATTTTCCTATACACGTTTCCGGATAACATACTTCCGGAATGTTCCCATTGATATGTTGTCGGGTTATAATATATTTTACCTTTCAGTTCTGCTTGTATCTGATTATCGTCAAGCCCGGTACGTTCTTCCAGGTGTGACCAGTCAACACAGCCATAAAGGTTAAGTGAAGATGCCAGAGCTTCGTCACATGTAAGAGTTTCTGTAACTTTCTTGGAAAATGCAACCGGTTCAAAGAAAACGTCTGCCTTGATGCGTTCTCCGTTCTCGTATCTTTCCAGAGGTAAAATATCGGACGATAAATTATCCGACATGATAATACTTGATGCAGATTCTCTAATTCCACCGTGTTGCGATACAAAATAATCGTAACTATCGTTCAGTTTATCCCGAAGTGTCCGGCTCTCTGTCTGTGTGTCTTTTTCAAAGTCAAACAATCGGTAATAGTCGTCCCGGACTTGTATGTAATCCTTCATCACACATTGCTCGTTGCGCGTCAGGTAGGTGGCCGGGATGAAGCCGAGTACTCTTTTCTCATTGTATTCCATAGTCCCTACCCTGTTCCGGTATATGACGAAGGTGCCGGGCTTATAATGGTTCATAAGCCATTCCTTGGTCATGACTTCATCTGTAACCTTTTCAAAGGTTTCTTTTGGCTCAGGCTTTTCTTCAGGAAGATTAAACAAATCACCAAGACTTACAAGTTTTTCACCAGTTACAGATTTCTGCTCATCACCTGTTACTGATTTACCAAGATAACTATGCTTCAGATATAACTCCAAGTTAAATTTCTCATTGAAGTCTCTTTCAAGTAATTCAGACAAGGTGCTGTAAGTTGTATCATTGCTTTTGAATTTAGTTATGACCTTACCGTACTGGTTGGTGTCTGTGTATGGGGTACCGAGATAATGTAATTCAATCGGATTGTTTACATAATTATTGGGCGTAATAGAATTATCTTCACGACTCCCTATAAACAGTTTCTCATCATAACTAAGTAATCTCTTTTGTGTGTTCTTTTGAAGGATAATAAGGTCCGACCCCACTTCTATCCCTCCAGTTCCGGTGAATAAATCATCGGTAAGCCGTATTGTACTAATCAGGTTAGCATTCTGCATCAGATACCGGCGAATTTCCTTATTGGAAGGAGAATCAGCAACGCCTCTGGTTGTAATATATACCACCAGTCCCCCTTCTTTTACTGCATCAAGCCCTTTGACGAAGAAATAATTGTGTAGTGTATTGGTTGCCATCAGCTTAATGGGGTCTCCTTTCTGATAGTTATAGTCATACACCTTCACTGTTCCAAATGGAATGTTGGACATTACCAGGTCATATATTCCTTCTTCCATTTCCGGAAGATTTTCAAAACCCTCTACTCGGACTTCCGTTCCCGGTTCTTTGGCTGACAGAATAAGTCCGGTCAATAAGTCTTTTTCATAGGCTGTACGATGTACCTTTCCTTCCGTGAAATTCAGGAAAACTCCGTTTCCGCTTGAAGGGTCCAGCATATAATCAATATTTCCCTTGGTTGAATTTTCTAATTGCTTTCCTATTGTCTTGACGATTTGTTCTGGCGTATAGAAAGCTGTTAGCACGGAGTTCTTCAGGCTGCGGTAGAAGGACTCTGCAGTAGATTCAGAATCACTGTTTTCCTTAATTACCTGTTTGAGTTCTTCAACAAGTGGAAAGAGCATCTTTTCCGAAGCTGGCCACTCTTCTACCGGACGCGTATCAAGGATACATTTAAGTCCGCCAAAACCACTGTATTTTTCCAGTATAGCCTTTTCTTCCCTATTGGCTGTACGGTTCTCTGATTGAAGAAGAAAGGCTGTACGAATGGCATTTATGTTGTCTGTCAGTACCTGACTTTTATTGTAGCTCATAATCCTTGATGTATTGGTTTATATGTTGGCTGATTTCTGTATACAGTTTGTCATATTCTGATGTTCTCTCAAAATTGTCGTCCAGTTTGTATTTTTCTGCAATGGGCTGGATGAGCAGAAACATTTGCATGATGAACTTATCTTTATCGCTGAATGAGAGATTCATTTCCTCTATTATATCCTCGACAAGCTGATAGAGTGAAAAATGAAGTCCTGAATACAGAACTTCATTAACTTCATTCTGGCACTCTTCTATGTTCATGCCTTCTCTTGAACATTCGATAAATGTCTCCTGTGCAAGTTCACTACGTGATGAAATGAAATCATCATCCATAGCCATATCTGGATGGTATTTGACTAAATAGTCTTTAAGCTCATTGTAATATTTTGAATGTACCATAATTTCATGCTTCTGCTTGACCCTGACGTGTCAATGTATTAATCACATTATAAACTTTTAATGTATAGCCGGCTGGGGTTTGTATCTTGCTGATAATTTTTCCTCCCGGAATGTTTGCGAACCCTTTTTTCTCAATATCTTTTAATTGTTCTTTAGTGAGGTGGATTTCTTCGACGCTTTCCTGAGATTCCTGAAGCTGCATCTTTGGTAATTCTTTGACAGCTTCTCCAGTCTGTTCATTTTGCTTTTCTATTATTTTGATTTTATATCCAGCCGGTTCTTTCTTAAGTTTAATGGTTTTGTCCTTAATTGATGTTTCTCCACTTTTGATTAATTCGCTGATTTGGTCAGTTGTCATTTCATCCAATGTAAGATTGTTGTTCTTTAATTCACCCAACAGTTCCACTTCTGTTATTTTCTTCTTTGTTCCTTTCAGACATTCACGAAGGTGTGTTTGCTGGGGTGATATTCTCTCTACTTCCGGTGTTATCTTAATTGTCTCGTCTGACTTGACATTTTCTTTTTTAATATCTGATTGTTTTTCTATCTGTTTTTCTATTGTTTCTTGGTTTATATTTATGTTATAAACTCCATCCTTCTGTGATAGCACGATTTCTTTTTTCCCTACACGGCACATACCGGTCGTAATAAGTTCCTGCCATTGCTTAATGCTCATTCTATCTACATTGATAGAGTCTTTAATAGTGTTATAGATGTCTTTTATATTGTTAGCTTTAATTTTTGTGTAGTTGCTTAACCAGGTAATAAGTTCTTCAGTTGGAATGTTCCATGATTCTTTTCCACGGAATATCTCATTAAATACTTTTTCTTGTTTGTCATTACTTAAATTCAGATCCCAGAGTCTCTTGTAATCATCTCCTACATATACTTTAATCGTTTCTAATGAAGGGTTTTCAATTAGTTTGATACATTCAGGAGATGCGGACACTACTTTTAACTGAGTTTTTAATGTAGGGTTTTTAATATTGACTATTTGTGTAGGGTCTTTACTTATCGCTAATAACTGTAGTGTTTCAGGTGGATTTGGGATAAGTTTTATAAAAGATGGATTCTTAGTAATTGCAATTCGGCTGACATTTTCTGAAGGGTTCTTCAGTAAAAGAAAGACTCTGCTGTCTTTACTTACAGCTGAAGAGAGTAACTTTTCTGAAGGGTTGTCCAGTAAAACTATGCTGAATGGATCTTTCTTTATCGCTCTTGCATTGAAGAGTGAGCGTAAACTTTCTATTAAATTGAATCTCATAGCGTATCGTTTAATTTAAGTTTTAAAATTTCATTCTTAAAATATTCCTTGTAGTTCAGCTCATTTTCTTTGAGCTTATAGCATTGTGTAATGATTCCTGTAATGGTATCCAAATTCTTGTCACTGGGGAATATTTTGAAACCAGCAAGTTTCTCGACAGCAACCAGCATAGTACGGATACCTGGTTTAGGGATGCTAAATATAGTCTCTGGTGTGGTAAGAACAGCAGTAAGTTGAGCAGCTTCACATGGATTTTCCAGCTCACTTATGAGGCATGGAGATTTCTGAATTGCCGACACCTGAATCTCTTTATCCGGATTCTTTATATATTTGATATTTTCGGGTTTAGAATATATGCATGCAAATTTTGCACGCAAACAAGGTTTTTCTATAAGTTCGATTGCATCAGGTTCTTTGCTTACAGCGAGAATCTGTAGTTCCTCAGAAGGATTCTCGATGAATTTAATGTGGTATGGATTTTTGAGTATGACATATTTTTTTGCACGCTCACAGGGTTTGCTGATCATGTTGATAGCATGCTCATCGAGACGAACTGCTGTACATTGTAAGTCCTCAGAAGGCTCAGATATGCTTCCTATTGATATTGGGTTTCTTAGAATTAATCTTAGTTCTTGATTGAATAGTGATTCAAATATTTCTGAAATTTTGGCTTTCATCGTTACTTAATGTTTAATTTAGATGTTATAGAACTTTATCAACTTTCCAGGCATTTAGCGTATTATATCCTTTGTTTTCCCATTCTCTGGCTTTCATGTCAAACTGTACCTTGACTTTGTCCCCTTCTTTAATATTGAACCTGGTACAGTTATCATTCATTAGCAGGAGGCAGGCACTTTGTGGGTATCTGTCTTCTGTTTCTAATAAAAACTCCATGCTTTTCCAAGGTTGACCGGTACTTTTACTTGTTCCTTGTTGTAAGGGGTAGATTTTCTTGATAATTCCTGTAATTTCCATATAGTTTTATTTTAAGTTATAGTGTAATTTCGTTAGATGATGTTTTGCTGATACACGGTTTAATAACTTTATTTGCTTGTTCCTGGGTGCTGATATGTGTGTTACCCTTGACAATGGTATCTCCTGATAGTTTTATATAGCCGTCAATCTTGGCATTTTCAGTGACACATACATTTCCCGTTAGTTCAGCAGTTCCACTCACCTGCCCTTTTTTACGTATCTGTACATTATCATACAGTTGTGCGGAGCCAGATATATTACAGTCACCTGAAAGTTTTACATTTCCACCAACATAGCAATCATCCTTCAGCCTTGCATTATCTTTTGCTTGTGCATGGCCGCTGATGCATGAGTTTTCACTCATTTGAACATTCCCGGAAAGGCGAGCATTTCCGTATGCAGAGCTTTCATCACACATGAGTACATTGTCCTTTAGTTCTGCAAACTCTGAGACAGAGGATTGGTCGTATAGACGGACATTACCGGAAATCTTCGCATGTCCATAGACGATTACTTCATTATGGAGGTGTACATTATCTGTTATTTCAGCAAATCCGGATGCAATGCTATCTCCTGACATTTGCACGTTCCCGGAAAGCTTTGCGTGGTCATGAACACGTGCTCCGTCTGTTAATATTACGCTGCCTGATAATTGTGCATATCCTTCTGCACGGCTTTCACCTGACATTTGTACAAATCCCGAAATCCGGGAATAGTCTGAAGCCTGTGCACTTCCTCCTATACGGGCGTTTCCTGATATATGAGAATAGTCATATGTTCTGGCATATTCTTCGAGCAAAGCATTGCCTTCCAATCGTGACTTGCCAAATACTCTGGCTTCATCCTTAACTAATGCGTTTTCTCTTACAACTGCTTTGGGAAAAACCCAGCATTTCCCGTCCTGGGATAGATTGTGCTCTCCTGCTACGTACCCGCCAAGTTCACCAGCTTTCACACCGGGGAAACTCTTAACAGCACGGATGCGGTACAATGTTTGACCGTCAACTTGACAGGTGTAATCGGTAAGGATATATTTCTTCCCTTCCGGATTTCCGATTATTGGTATATCACTGTAGTCCTCTGGTTTTCCCGGAAAAATTTCGCCGTCACGAGTACAGACGTATTCTTTACCGTCCACCGTCTCAATATAGAGCTGATTCACTTCATCTTTAATATTGTCCACATATTCTTTTGTGGGTTTCAAATTAATAATTGATAAAGCAAATCGGTTTCTAAATTTTCCATCGGTAATTATCATGTTGCCTGAATGCGCCAGGTCTTGAATCTTTTGAAGATTCTCATCACTGAAAGTTTTATTTGGCTCAATTCTAAGCCTTCTATCATTAGCTATATAAGCTCCATATTTCTCGTCACCTTCTTCACGGACATATATTCCTTCAAATTGAGGCTCGAGTATTAACTTCCTTTCTTTCATCCTTTTTGAATTAAGGTTCAGCTTCTATATTCGCTGTTTTGGTTATATTCTTTGCAACACTCATAACCTTCATACCGTATCCCGCAGGCGTTTTAGTAATGCTGTATACTGCTTTTTTTGATTTGTCCAGTTGTAACCCCTGGCCTTTTAGAAGTCTCTCCCACTCCGACGTACTAATGTTGTCCACATTAATGTTGTCTTTCTTTAATGTTTTGATAACATCAGTAGCGTCATAATTTTTACCTGCATATTCAATAGTGGCTGTATCACCATCAAGTATGAGCGTTTTACGGACGCTTTTTATTTTCTTGGAAAGTATATTGTTCTGCAATAAATCATTTACAGTTTTTGTTTCTCCTGGTGTAAGAAAGTAGGTTTGCATGTTTTTACTTCCGATATTTCCCATTGAGAAACAGAATTCATTTCCACGTGGATAAATCACCACATCTTTTATATGGTCATTTTCTTTTACGCTGGCATTAATGATTCCGTCATTGTCCTTATAGAATTTCATTATTTCAGGATGCTGTTCTGGCTGGACCACTTGCTGGTTGGATACAGCTGATACACTGTTCTCAATCATGGTTACAGACCGTCCTACGTCTTTCAATGTTTTAAAAAGGAACTCCGGATCTTTATCAATAGCCTCCAGCCATCCTTTCAAATATTGTGCATTTTCCTTCCTGGGAAGTGGGTTCATACCAAGCTGTTTCCCTGCGAAGGCGGAAGATAATTCCGCTACAAGTTCTTCCTTGCTGTAACTTTCATCACCAAACTTACCGAATGTGCGGTTCAGACGCGAATGATGTCCGGTTGAATGCGCCATTTCGTGTAATGCGGTATAATAAAATTCTTTCTTGTCAGCGAACTGCTCAAATGTAGGCAAAGTAATAGCATCTTCCTTCCAATTATAAAAAGCTCTGTCCTGCTTCTCGAGATGGATTGGACATACCCAATTCTGTTCTTTAATCAGCTTGTCAAGGAAAGGATTTACATATTCATTACCTTGTGCGTGTTTCTCGAATGTAAACCGGTCTAACATGTGTTCCCAGGCTTCAGGCTGTATCTCTTTAAAGTTAGTCTGTTCAACGTTGAATACATGATAGAATGTAGTATACGGCTTAACTGTATATGCCTCTTTTTCTGCGTCAGTTAAGCTGGAATATACTTCCTTTGAAATTTTATTTCCTTCTTTATCTGTAATTATTGGCGTATAAAGATTAACAGGAAATCCCTTTTCTCCTTTCAGGACGCTTGCGCCCATCTCCTTAGCCTGATTGAATGTTAGAAATACGGGTACCTTGTATCCTTTTTCTTCACTTATAAATGAAAGAAGTATCTGGTTGAAGTTATTATACCTTCTGCCATTGATGTTTTGTGCCTGACCAGAAAAATTGGTTCCAAACCAAGGCTTTTGCCAATCACTGGCGTCTACTTCCTTAATTTTTTGAACCATCAATTCTGCATACATTTTCAATGCTTTTTCTCTAAGTTTTTCTTTCTCCATATGTCTTTAATTTTTTGATTTATACTGCAAAGCTATGTATGCACCAGTGCAACAACTTTGCACTCTAAATGTATTTCTTTCATCCTTTATATGTGAAAAAAAATTAATGAAAAGAAATAACAATGCACTTGATAAGGTGCAAATAAAAAAATTATTGTATCTTTGTGTTATAAATTAAATAGAAGACGTTATGAAAATTCGAAACTACATGCTGATTGGACTTTTGCCGTTATGTTTTACGGCTTGTCAGACTGACGAAATTCCAGTACCTCCGGAAGGAAATGGTAATACCGAGCAAACACCTGAAGAACCGGGAGAATCAGAGGATGATTCTGATAAACCAATAAATGAAGAACTTCTGCTTGGGCTGGATGCAACACTTAAAAATCTGGTTGAATCCAGAAGTGGAGTAATCAATGCCTGGCAGACTGGCAATGAAATAGGCTTGTACACGGAAGACAAGAACCTGAAATATACCTATAATGGAAGCAAGTGGATAGCCGCTGAACCGTACGAGGTGCAGAAGGAACAGACCGTTTACGCTTATCATCCCTATTCGGAAAACATCAGTGATATGTATCTGGACATTGATGTGACGAAGCAGGAAGATGTGATGTATGGCCAGTGTGTGGTTACGTCTGATTTCCCGACTGCAAAGCCGGAAATGAATCATGCGCTTTCGCTTGTCAGGGTAAAGATTCTGCGTGACGAATATTTGGGTGAAGGAAAGGTTACGGACGTGACCATCCGTAATGTGACTTCCTACCTGAGAATGAATATCCAGGACGGAGCTGTATGGAAACAGGATAAAAAGAGTGATATACCTATCGGTGGCGGATATATGCTGAATGATGCCAATCCGACAGTTCCGGAAGCTATCTTGCCCCCGCTTTATCATCCGCAGGACGTATCCGTATCCTTCAAGCTGGACGGAAAGGATATGAGTTATACCTTCCCATCCTATCATGAATGGGAAGCTGGAAAAATCTATACCTATTCCATCAAGATTAAAGGTGCGTATAATGGTGAGGTTAACAAGGAAGATGTGCCCATTGATGTGGAATACTGGAGTCAGTTCGGTAAAACGGATGATATTGTTATCAGAGAGGTGGATTTTTCTGATTTTGAAAACCAGTTTTCGATTAGGACTAATCATACAGAGTTCGGATACGATTGTTACCAGAATGAAGGGAAGCCCTTCGGCCTTTTCTATACTCATTGGGGAAGTGAACTGTTTGAGGGAAAAGTACGTTTTGTGTTTATGCAAGGCAGTCAGATTGTGGAGAAGTTCCAGCCTATTGACATCAAAGTTCAGGGAAACTGGGACGGGAAAAAGATTCAGTGCTATGTGACGGCCGCACCGGGTACATACCAGCTTGTACCGCTGTTCCAGCGAAAAGGTGAATCTACCTGGTTCAAGGCAATTGATAATGAACAGAATGGTTCAGATGCGGAATGGATGTATGAGGTGAAGGCTCCTGCTCCGGATAATCTGCCGGCGTTAAGGGATATTTTGCTGGAGAAAGAAGGAGATAATACAAATTTCTTAAGTTATGATATCCCCTACAATGAATCATTTAATGTGGTGTATACCCTTTCCAATAAGGGAAAGAAAGCCTTGAAAGGTGAAATCAAAGCGGTCTGGGAGCGTGAATTTAAGCTGAAGTCAAATTCATATCGACCCAGCACCCAAAAACAGAATACAACAAATGATGTGCAGTGGGCGGATGAAATCGGCAGGGTGAGTGTGGACATTCAGCCAGGTATCCGCTACTGGAAAGGAATCATGGAGTGTAAGGTTACTAAATACTATGCTAAGCCGACAGACAGCTATGGTAATGAATATGCTGGGCCAGTAATTCATCTGTACTGGAAGCCTGAAGGTTCATCCGAGTGGACGCTGCTTCGTCTGGATGCAGATTATCTTTTCAATAACAATTATCAGGGAGCAGATGTGTGGGATGAAACATTGAACTATATCAACGTATCTTTAGCTGATTGGTATAATTGAACCCCCGAATTTTCTATACATCTATTTAACTTTCCCCGCTGCAGTGATGCACCGGGGTTTTTTATTTTAGATATATAGATGCGTAGATATACAGATGTGTAAATATATGGATGCGCAGATATATAGATATACAGAAATATCGAATTTTGAATGATTTTTCCCTATTAGCATGAAGAAAATGCTCAATTATCGTAGATTTTGCGATAATCGAGCATTATTTTTTTTCATTTTTGTTTTATGGGCTTCTTTCTTGTCCTGAAAATAAAAATAAAATCCTCCGACATTGGCTATCACAATAACCAAGGTAAACATGATTAATGCTCCCATATCATTTTATTATTCATGTGTCAACTGGTCATACTCTGTTTTCACAAGTGATATATTCTCAATGTTCTCTATAGCCTCATTCATTCCCAATGTATCAGCTTTCATAGTTAATATCATATCATTCTCTTTTCCACACTTTGGGCATTCCAACTTTTGAGAAATAATATAATCATGTAGTGAAGGATTATCATCTCTTTCACCCATATCTACCTTTGTTTCCCAAGCAATATCCTCAGTTGCCACATCAAATTTCTTATGGCAAAATGCACATTCGGTATAATCAATCACGGTTCTTCCCATACTTTGAATTAAATTTTATTATTAGCTTTATGTTCTTCTTTCTTGTCCTGGTAGTTGAAATAAATCACACCCACAATTGCTACGATTGTAACAAAAGCTGAAACTACGATTGCGCCCATACTAATCCTCCTTTCTATTTGTGTTTCTAACCAACCAAAGTCCGGCTCCTAAAGTAGCTGCAGAAGCAACAACAACGCAGGCTACAATCAATGGATTTGTCATATCTCCAAAAGTCGAAGATAACAAAAGTGCCGTGACCATATATTTGGCTATATCCATCAGCCATTTTCCTAATTCTTTCCTCATATCTGCAAATATAATATTTTTCTCCCTAACCAGCTACATTCTAATGTTTTTTCCCCTATTGGATTGAGAAGGAATTTCTATATATCTACAAATATAGATGCGTGGATATATAGATATGCAGAAATATAAATGCGTAAATATATAGAAATACGAATATTTCAAATGTTGAAACCTTAAAGGATTCAGTTTTAAAAAGATGAAACCATAAAGGATTCATTTGTCCTCACGTAACTTTCGGTTGAGTTCATTCCACTCTTCAGGTGTCAGCTGGTTGTATCCTTTCACTACCATGTGTCGGAGTGCGTTCTCCATTTCGGATTGCAGAACGATTTGTTTGCCGAATATTACCCCAATCCACTTGTTCCAAAATGGAACAATTGCTATCTACGTCAAGTTCACAATTCACTGTTTGGCGTAAAAATTCCTTGTATGAAAATTTAATTATCTCATATATTGTGAAATACGCGAAATTGTATTACTTTTGTGATACAATATAATACAGATAAAAATGGAAGCAGTAATAAGAAAACAGACCTCCTTCCGCTTGCGTGAAGACTTGCTGAAGGTCTTGCAGGAAGAAGCGAGAAAAGCAAACAGAAGCCTGAACAATTACGTGGAAAGCATGCTCATGGAAGTTGTCTATTCAGAACCAAATGAAGAAACAAAAGTGGCCATCAAGGAAGCCCGTTCAGGCAAATTTGCTGGTACAATAGACACGAGCAGCATGGAAGCCTTTATAAAGTCCTGTGAATGATGAAAACACTTCGGTATTCAACACAATACAAAAAGGACTTCAAAAGGTATCGGAACAATATCAGCAAGTTGGAAAAGCTTCTGGAAGTCTTTCGGATGCTGGAGAATGAAATAGAACTGCCAGCTAAATACAGGGCTCATATGCTCAAAGGTGATTATCTTGGCTGCATGGAGTGCCACATAGAGGGGGATTTTCTTCTGATATGGCTCGATGCTGAAGCAGATATAATCGAGATTTTAAGGCTCGGAAGCCATTCTGAATTGTTTAAAAAATATTGATTCTAACATCAAAAGCAGTTAGTTCCAAAATGGAACATACTGAATCTTATTCCAATTCTTTACTACTGAAAATATTTTTAGGATGCTTTGTAATCGACCTGATAAGTCTTACCATCTGAAGCAGTATAGGCAAATTTTGCACAAACTGAATCTTTTACCAGTTCTTCACTACTGAAAATATTTTTAATCATGTTGCGTGCCTACAAATATAGAATCTATCCTACGGATGAGCAGAAAGTCCTATTTGCTAAGACTTTCGGCTGCTGTCGTTTTGTCTATAACTGGGCGCTCAATCTCAGGATAGAAGCCTATAAGTCAGACAAGCGGACGGTTCCTTACAAGGAGATACAGGATTGTATGGTGAATGAGCTCAAGGCGGAGCATGACTGGCTGAAGGAAGTCAATTCGCAATCATTGCTATATTCACTCCGCAATCTTGAAACGGCATATACCAATTTCTTCCGGAACACCAAGACTGTAGGTTTCCCACGCTTCAAGTCCCGCAAGAGCAGGCAGAGTTTCCTATGTCCTCAACACTGCCGTGTGGATTTTGAAAGAGGAACCATTACGATACCCAAAGCCAAGGATATTCCTGCCGTACTCCACCGCAAGTTCAGTGGAGCGGTAAAGACCGTTACCGTCAGCATGACACCTTCGGGCAAATATTACGCATCGGTACTGGTGGATACAAGTATCCAGGAACTCCAGGCAGCCGAACCACAAGAAAAGACAACTGTAGGTATAGACCTGGGCGTCAAGTCTCTTGTCGTATGCTCGGACGGACGAACTTTCGAGAACCCGAAGAACTTGCAGAGAAGCCTTCATAGGCTTGCCATGCTTCAGAAGCGCCTGAGCCGCAAACAGAAAGGCTCGGCAAACCGTGACAAGGCACGTGTAAAGATTGCACGCCTGCAGGAGCATATATCCAACTGCCGCAAGGATAACCTTCACAAGATAACCCGTACACTTACGCACGACAGCCAAGTGCGTACAATCTGCATGGAGGATTTGAACGTGAAGGGTATGCAGCGCAACCATCATCTGGCACAGGCTGTTGTCGATGCGTCCTTTGGTATGTTCCTCACCATGCTTGAATATAAATGCAGGTGGTATGGCGTGAACCTCATAAAGATAGACCGCTTTGCTCCGAGCTCCAAGACCTGCGGCAAGTGCGGCCATATCTATAAAGGATTGAAACTAAGCGAGCGAAGCTGGACTTGTCCGGAATGTGGTACACACCATGACCGGGACTTCAATGCTGCTTGCAACATAAAGGATTTTGGCTTGAAAGCCCTACCCACGGAGCGTGGGAAAGTCAAGCCTGTGGACTGCCCTCTTGTGGATGAACGACCTCGTGTCCTAAAAAGCAATGGCAGAATGAAGCAGGAAAAAAGAGGACTATCAGTGTTCGAAGCTCATGCCTTCAGGCGTGGGTAGCTCACTACCTTATTCGCCCATTGACGAAATTGAATACCTCGTTTGCTATTGACACGAAAGCCAATGGATATGATTGCATCCAAATTATAATATGTAAGATTACGAACAACCTGACGCTTACCCTCTTGCCGAACTGTTCGGAAATCCCGAACAGTTGAACTTTCTTCCAGTTCTTCTTGCTCGTATATATTTTTAATGTGTTCACTGATATTAGCTTTACTTGATTGAAATAGTTCTACTATCTGTGCCTGTGTAAGCCAGACTGTTTCATCTTCCATTCTCACCTCCAGCTTGACGGTTTCGTCTGGCTGGTATAGTATGATTTCTCCTTGTTCCATCAGGTTAACCTTTTTGCTTTTCGTATTCCTGGTAATCACAGGGTATTCCTTTATCCTGGCAACTTTTCACGTATGCAGCCCATTTTTTTGCTTCCGTCACGTCAATTGGGTTGCGTAGAAAAACATCTTTCCACGGCTGAATGAAGTCCTGAAAATCATGTTTGTTGGTGATGAAGTAGATTGCATTGGATATTTCCTCTCTCTCCCAACCTTCTTCTTCCAATGGAGTATCACCCATTTGGGAATAAATATCGGCAACAGCTCGAAGCATCTTTCCGAACTCTTTATAGGTCGCTAAATTTCGTGGTTCCTTATTCATGGCTATTATAATTTATATAACACTCTGAATCTTGTATATCTCTTAATATTGCGTTTAAAAAATAAACGCTGGCTTCATTTTCAACTTTAAAGCAAATGCCTATAAATTCATCATTTTTTGTAGAACGTTTTATTTGTAGGTCGCATGGTCGGTCATAATATACCCATCTCATACATGCAGTACTAATAGCACTATAATGTATTTTTACGATAACATTATCACCTTTTTTACAAGACTTTTCCATATTGATTATTCAATGAAAAAATCGCAGTCGTAAACATCTTCACCTGAAGGAAAATGCACCCTGACACAATAATTTCCACAAACAATGAATTTATCAGAAACGACAGTTCCGACTTCTCCTGTGTTCGGATCTGTCACCTGGTAGCCGGGTTTCATTTTATCAAGTTCGGACTTCATTTTATCAGAGGTAAAAACAGTAACATTGCAACCACACTGTTCATAATAAATCAGTCCCATATTAAGCGAATTGGTAAATTGCTTAATCATATCCATTATTTCCTGTTTGCTAAGAATTGTATCTGTTTCAAACTGCTGTACCTTAACATCAGGAAACATCTTTATAAAATCTTCTTTTGTCATGCTTTTATATTGTTGGTAATAAATACAAATATAATGAAATCTCGGGTTACATTATGGTATATATTGCTCATTTTTTCTCTTTTCCTATACTCCTTTTTCGTAGTGTATCTCTCCCCGATTTTCCCTTTTTCATGATGCGAAAGTAGTGCGCCTTGTAGAAGTCTGCAAGGCACTTTGTGCCGTTATGAAAAATATCCTGAGCAGCATAGCTGTGCGGTATTTTTCATAACGGTTCCCTTGCATACATCTACGGTCAGTCGCACAATTATTGCATCGAAAAAGGCGAAAGAACTCGGGGAGAGAATGATTAAAAAAAAGTCGTATAGGGAGAAAAAAGAATTTGAAAAAGGCTCCTGAATCTGGAGTTAGAATAATTCACCTGCGGCTGATGTTTAACTTGTTAATGTATAGATGTATGGAAACGAAAAATTTCGAAATCAATGGAGAATTTAGAGCGATGGACATGGCCGAACTTGCTTACATTCTCACTAACCAAGAAAGTGTATCTATGATGGTTAAAGAGCAAGAGGTTGTGTATGGCAATGTATGTACACTTGATGAAGTGATTTATAAAATGACTCCTGCACGCAAGAAACTTGTTTTGGCTGGGATTGAGTTTTACAAGAGATGTCAGGCTTCATTATCCAAGTATCCTAAAGTTTCTTGTTCCTATGATGTATTTAAGCTCATGTCACCTGTTATGAGTGATTTAAAGGTAGAAGAAGCATGGGTTATCTATGTTAATCAGGCAGCGAAAGTAATACGTAAGCTGAGAATTTCAATTGGTGGTATTGCTTCAACGCAAGTTGATGTAAGGGTAATAATGAAAGAAGCCCTCTTATGCGGAGCAACTTCATTCTTTTTAGTACACAACCATCCAAGCGGTAATCTTACTCCAAGCAGGGATGATGATAGGTTGACAGGTGCTTTGGTTGAATCTGGAAGAATGATGAACATTAAGGTGCTTGACCATTTAATCATAGGAAATAACGAATATTTCAGCTATGGTGATGAAGGAAGATTATAAGTTTCACAAGGAGTGGGGACTCTCCCACTCCATAAATAAATAACTATGGCTTTGGATTTAAAAACATTTGTAATCAGTGGTAGTCCGGCAAGATTGGCCGCACTTCTCACAGCAGTGGGTTATCCTTTCTATTTCGATGGAACAGATATTGAAATCACTTGTGAAAAATGGTATCTTGAACAACTCAAGCGGAATGACCCGAAACTCTTTGAAAAAGTTTCAATTACCTTGGAGGAATAATTTCGTAATTCTACGCATTTATATGCGTAGAATTATACACATGTATAATTGTATTATTATGGAAATGAAAAAAACAATAGAAAAAATACCGACATGGGCCTTTGGCTACATCTTCAACGGCGACATGACTGGTCTGACAGATGAAGAAGTCAAACAGATAGATGAAGCTCTTGAGCAAATTGGTGTAGATATTGTCTGCACTCCAGCTGATGAAGAAGCACAACCCTATTTCACGCACTACCCTCTTTTTGGTCTTCCTGCCGAAGTCGAAGATTGTGTGATTTTGTACCGCTAAAAAAGGCATCTATATATCTGTAAATATATATTTGCAGATATATAGATGCCTATAAATATGGAGTTATTCTCACTTTTCGTACTGTTCTTTTATCTCCTTTACCAACTCGATTCCTTCAGCTGTCAATCCCTTATCAGAATTGAACTCCTTCAGAAACTTTACCGTGGCAGCAAAAACAACGTCCTGAATATCCAGACGGTTTAATACTTTAATCATGGATAGTTCTGTATAAGATTTTGTATCGAGTTTAAAGATTATTCGCTCAGAACGCTGCGTAGATTTAGCTGGTCGACCTGGAGACCGCTTTACTTCTTGTCTTACCTCGTTCTGGGCGATGCTTGCCGATTCTACAGAAGGTGTGGCAGGCTTATTTTCTGCCACGTTATCCATGAAGCTTTGAATTCCAAAATCTATAGGCTTGTTATTGGCCATACTTATTCCTCCTCTTCTTTAATGTTATTTTTTACATTCCATGCGTGCAGAGACTTTTCTCTCCAATCTTCTGGACGCTTCTCACCCGTTATTTCTTCAGCCAATGACATGTAGTCCTCAGCTCCGTTAGCATCAGGCGCGTATTCGAAAATTCCTTGATGCTTTAATGGCGATTCGTCAAACTTTACATTCTTCCTGATTTTGGTTTTAAAAACCTTGTCTGGATAGTTAGTTTCGAAGAACTCTGTAACCTGCTTGGAGATTCTTGTTTGCTTGTCATATTTGATAAGTAAGAAGCCGAGTATTTCAAGTTTCTCATTCAGGTTTTCTTTCACATCTTTTATTGAGAACATAAGATTCTGCATTCCTTGCAAAGAGAATCCTGAACATTCTGTAGGTATCAGCACATAGTCACTTGCGCTCATGACGTTGTCGTTTACTATCCCTTCTTTGGGGGCGCAGTCAATAATGATATAATCGAACAAGTAATCCCCGTTAGGGAGAGGGGAGAGGTAAGGAGACAATTTCTTGGCAAGTATTTTATCTCTATTTCTCTTGTTCATCAGGTAACTCTCGATGTTGGAAAGCTCATAAGATGCAGGTACATAATATAAACCCGGATATTGTTCATATGCCGGCATCTTTTGTTCTTCTTTAGTCAACCATTCATAGAAGGTTGCATCCCCTTCTTTTTGTGAGAATCCGATGAGATTAGTGAGGTTACATTGTGTATCCGTATCAATAAGTAAAACCTTCTTACCAAGTAACCATAGGGCAACGCCCAGATTGTATGCGGTTGTAGACTTACCTACACCGCCTTTGTAGTTCAGTGGACAAATTGTTTTTATCATAATATATGTTTTAGAAATTCGACAATGCAAAAATAATACATTTCTGCATATCTACAAATATAGATGCGTAGAAATATAAACATATAAATATATAAACATGTAGAAATATAGATGCGTAGAAATGCAAATATATGGATGCCCATAATCTGAGAATGCATTATATTTCTATGATTTGTATGGAATAATGATTATATTTATATTTGCATAGAAATTCGACGGTCCTTTCGACCTGGGCAGTGTACGTGTCACGGCGTACCTGCCTTTTTATTGTAGATAATTTCTACAATGTATAGAAAAATTCTACAAACAAATCTACAATTTAACGCCTACAGAATATAATAAAGTAATTATAAGTGTTAACCTATGTGTTGTATAAAAAAATATATTAATTATTTTCTAATTTATAGAAAGTTAAATAATAAATTGTTGAAGATTAAGGTAATTTTCCAGGTTTCAGGTTTACATTTATTAGTTCGGCATATTATTTGTATTATACATACTAAACTTAATAATCTAATAGTATGTGTAGAAATTTAATTCTCCTATTTGCAATCATAGGATTATTTGCTTGTAAGAGAGAAGATAACTTTTCTAGAGAGAAAATATTGTCTTTAAATCAACAGGATAGTTTGGCGATTATTGATATATACAATAAAACTGGTGGAGGAAGTGAATGGGCATATTCTTGGGATTTACATAATATTAAAACATGGAATACCGTAACGATAAGAGAAATTGATGGTGAATATAGAGTAGTTGGCTTTCAGCTAGTTGACGTGAACCCAAGTAGGCCCACCGGTAAAATTCCCGAATCTATTTGTGATTTAGTTATGTTGGAAGATTTATTAATTTCCTCAGAAAAGCTTTATGGAGAGCTTCCATCAAGTATTTATAAACTTACAAAGTTACGCAATTTAACAATTCAGTCTACAAGTCTTACTGTATTACCTCCAGAAACTGGGCAACTTAAAAATTTGAAAAGTTTATATCTCTACTTTAATAATTTTGAGGGTGAAATGCCTAAGGAATTGGGGAATTTACCTCCTGATACTAAAATTAGAATTTCTCATAACAAATTCTCGGGAACTGTTCCTTTGGATATCCTTAAAGGAAGGAAAGAAATAATTTTAGATTATAATAATTTTACGGAATTACCTTGGGAATGCTGGCTTAGCGATGAGTATGCGGTTCCATCTATGATGTATAACCGTTTGTCGGGAGTAGTTCCAGATGAAGTTAAGCAGTCAAAGAAATGGGCAATTTTTAAGGATTTGATATATCCACAGCAAGAAGGTTATGGATATGAATATGATTGATTGTTTAATTTAAATATTAATCACTATGAAACAATTTACACTTTTTTTCTTTGCTTTTTTTTCATTGTTAATTATGATGTCATGTAAGGATGATGTTTCTAAACAATTGGATAATAATAAGCAAACAATGACCGAAGAGAAAGGTTTGATATGTTTTCCTAAATTAGCTCTACAAGGCTCAAGAAGCGAGCAAGATGCAAATGATTGGGAGAATTGGTCAAAAGTATTATTAGCTTCTGGTGAAGAAGCCTTTACGCCATGGAATAGTGTAACAGGTACGGATATACCTTATGATGTGCGAACAGATATAAAAAAAGCTGATGGATGGGAGTTAATATTTCATACAGTTAATGGATATGGAACGAAAAATATGAACTATTTGATTTTTCATAATCGTTATACTGGAGTTCTAAAAGGTTTTTATTATTTAGAGGACGGCTCTCATTTGCAAAATACAGGAATGTGGAAGATACATTTTGAACGACCGCAGGCATTTTTGAATTTTATTGATGATTTTGCAGAACCTGCTTCTATCAATAAAAACAGTGATTTTTATGTTAGTAATATTACAAATAATGAATCTATGGGATTTAGTTTAGGGTGGAATTGTTTTCAGGTGGAGTTAGCTTACGATCCGAACTTTTCATCGATACCTATTCAGATTTCTCCATACAATATGACTACAACAGATGTTACCATTGACGGTGAATTTGAATCTTCTACGACTGGAACAATTATACATACAACCAGTAGTAATATCTTTGACAAACAAATAAAAGGAGTTGCAAGTTTTGCTGGAAAGGAAGCTAAAAATTGGGTAAATGAAGCATTGAAAAGTGATGTGTTTAAGAAAATAAAAGGGCAAGTTATCAATGCAGCAGGTGATATTGTTACTTCCGGTGTAAGCTCTTTACTTCGTAGTTTTCTTGGAGGATTTGATAAAGAAAAAAATGAAGTTCAAACAGTTCAGTTGCGCACTAATGGAACTATTACTATGAATGGAGAATTATCCAAAGTTGAAACAGGCATAATTATGCCTTTAAGTACTGTTTTAACCGTAGAAAACGTAGGGAAATTGGGTGCTTGGTGTATTAAAGAATCTCCAATTTTAGAGTTCTCACCTATTGCACATTATACAGGGAATGGTGATGAAGAAATTTATGGAAAATATGAACTGGAGAATTGGTCTGTAAAATTTGAAGGTTTGCTGAATCCGGATTTAGTATCTCATATTAAGGACTGCAAATTTAACTACACTTTATATGAAAGCTCGAAGTGTTCAGAAAGACATAATATACCAGATCCTTTTCAATATGGGAATAATAATCATATTGTTCCTATTTCGATTGGTGAGTTTTTAAAGGAGAATCAGTTATATGATGATGTTTATTCTATGAGATGTATTCCATTAACTGTTCATTTAGGGTTAACTTCTACTCCTCCAGAGTCTGTTTATGTAATAGATGCTCCAGATGGAACTTATGGTGCAGTAGGAAATATTAGTTTCTCTCCACGTCATATTGTGGTAATTGAAATGCGTTTAACTGTCGATGTTGAAGGAAAAGAACATACTTATGTTTCATCTCATACGTTCGATATAACAAAATATCAATGGTCACAATGGTCTAATAATGATAAATCATATTGGCCATTCACAAAATAATCATATTAAGTGCCGTTTTTATCTGCTCACTTTTACTCTCTACACTGAGTAAAAGTAAGCAGATAAATATTTGTATTATGTAAACTCCTTAAACTTCACACCCTTAATTGAGTTGTATATTGTCGCTTCATTCTGTTCTGCATATATCTCAGTGGTAGTTATATGGGTATGCCCTAAAATGGATTGAATGGTTGTCAACGGTATTTTATAAAAAAGTAGGAGAGTGGCTGCTGTGTGTCTTCCGGTGTGGAATGATATATTCTTTTTCCCTATTTGCTGATTTTTGTATACTCTCTTAATCACTCTATTGCATTTGGCATTACTGGGAAGATAAAACAATTTTCCTCGAGTACGGTGAAACAGTCTCATAATTTTTAATGCTCTTCCTCCGAAAATCTGGTCGAGTGGCACATATACTTTTTGTTTTGTTTTTTGCATGGTGAAGATGAGCCATCTTTTGTTTTTAATGCGTTTCATATCTGCATATGTCAATTGACATATGTCAGAGTAGCGTATGCCGGTATAACATGAAAATAAAAATGCTGAAAGTGCTTCTCGATAATCGCTTTCCATATTTGTAAAATTGGAAATTAAATATTCCTGGAGCTTATTAAGCTCGTGAGGTGTAAGAGACTCTTTCCGGATTATTTCTGCTTTTGTCACAGTTAGTGAGAATAGTTCCTCTATTGTTTCTTTTATTTGTCCGGTTTGTTGCGCAAGCCTTAATGCTCTTTTGAGACACTTCAGATATTTAAGAATTGTATTTGCACAAAGATTTTTACGAGTCAGATAAATTTCAAATGCTCTTATGAATCGTTTATCTATATCTTGATAGCTGGCCAATGGAGCAAATTCTATAAGCAGCTCTTTCGTCCTTTTATAGTTCAGCTTAGTATTTGGTGAAATCTTTTTGCTTTCCATGATGAGATTGAAAATCTCGATAGGGGAGTGATATACAGAATTGTCTTCTGATACTTCATGTATAATTGTATCATAGCTTCCTCCAAGGTTCTTTTGAGCTATGAAGTTAGGCGATATATTAATGATGGTAGAGTAGTCTTTAGCTGTAATAGAAAGCTGGCAACAAAGGCTTTTTAATTTATTCACTTGTGCGATGGCATTAATCTCATGTTGGACTATTTTAGTCAAATTTTCTAAATTCATTTTTTCTGCAAAGGTGGAATTTTTTTTTGATAATTACTTCAGGTACTATTACAGCACAATTTAAACAGAATAAAGTTAATGTTTATCTATC
>OGPV01000110.1_pt1 | contig 62049 bp, 41 predicted proteins | sample 1553001 | NCBI WGS metagenome assembly OGPV01 (sample SAMEA2580268, study PRJEB22360) | human gut metagenome | biome: human gut; feature: human-associated habitat; material: faeces | place: Denmark | collected 2008/2010
CGAACGACTGGCCGTTGAGACCCGAGGCCATCAGGGCCAGCAGGATCGATGAAGGACCTACCAACGGAACCACTTCGATGCCGTGTATGTGCGCCAGTGCGACCGCGTCGGCCCCCGGGTCAGCCACACCCGGTAATCCCGCTTCGGAAAGGACGCCGGCATCGGTTCCCGTTAACAACGGGGCAAACAGAGCCGAAACCTCTGCCGGCGCGGTGTGTTCGTTCAGTTCGGCGAAGCGCAGGGAATCAATGGGCCGGGAGATGCCTGCCTTGCTTAGGAAACGGCGCGCCGAACGGATATCCTCGACGATAAAGTAGTCGATCGAGTCGATTACCGTCCGGTTGCTTGCGGGCAATACGTCCCATACCGGCCGGTCGCCGATGGGGGTGGGAATCAGGTATAATTTGCCTTTGGCCATCTTTCACTCTTTGGTATACACCCGTTTGACGCGGGTCGAAATGCTGGTCATGATTTCGTAAGGGATCGTTTTCAGGACGGCGGCCATGTCGCTGACGGTATTGCCCGGTTCAGCGCCGAAAATCGTTACCGGATCGCCCTCTCGGGCATCTATACCGGTAATGTCCAGCATGCAGGTGTCCATACAGATGTTGCCGATGATCGGCGCGGGTCGCCCGTTCACCAGCATACTCCATGCTCCGCGGCTCAGGTGGCGGTCCAGTCCGTCGGCATAGCCGATGGGTACGGTAGCCGTCCGTGTCGGCCGGTCGATTATGCCCCAGCGACCGTAGCCGACCGTTTCCCCCGGTTGTAATTCTTTGATTTGCACGATGCGGCTGCGCAGTGTGCTGACGGGCAACAGCTGTTCCTGGTGTGCAAAACTGATTCCGTACAGGCCGACTCCCAGCCGTACCATGTCGAACTGTGCTTCGGGAAAGCGTTCGATACCGGCCGTGTTGCAGACATGGCGGATGATGTGTTCGCCGGGGAATGCTTCCAGCAGCCGGTCGCTCATGGCCGTATAGCGTGCGATTTGTCCGCGCGTGAAATCGTTGTGGCGCTCTTCGTCGCTGCCGGCCAGATGCGTGAACACCGAGCGGATGTACAGGGTGCGTTGGTTCCGCAGTGCGGCGACCACACCGTCGATGTCGCTTTCGGTGAAACCGAGGCGGTGCATCCCGGTATCGAGTTTCAGGTGGATCGGGTAACGGGTTTCGCCGTGCCACCGTACGGCCTGAGAAAAAGCTTCGAGCGATGAAAAACTGTAAATTTCCGGTTCGAGCCCGTAATCGATCATGATTTCGAAACTGTCCGAATCGGCATTCAGCACGACGACCGGCATCGTGATGCCCGCCTCGCGCAGCGTCACCCCTTCGTCGGCGAATGCCACGGCGAGAAAGCTGACCCCCTGGTGCTGGAGCATACTGGCTACTTCGTAGGTGCCGGTGCCGTAACCCGAGGCTTTGTCCATGATCATGATGCGTACGCCCGGATTGAGCAGAGACCGGAAATAGTTGAGGTTGTGAATCATGTTGTCGAGATTCACCTCCAGTACGGTCGTATGCGTGCGCTGTTCGAGCGCATGGCTGATTTTCTCGAAGCCGAACGCACGGCTGCCTTTGAGCAGGATGCTTTTGTTTACGAACTGCGTGCGGTTATAGCTACGCAAGAATTCATCCGTATTGCGGTAGAACGCTTTGTCGCAGCCGAATGACGCCGCATGCTGGACGATCTCTTCCCCGATTCCGATCAGCGTATCGATTCTTTTGGTGCGCAGCAATACTGCCACTTGTTCGTAGAGCTTTTCCGCAGGTAATCCGCTTTGCCGGATATCGGACAGGATCAGGATCTTGGGTTGTCCGCCGGCTACCGAAACGAGATAGTCGAGGGAGAGAGCCAGCGAGTTGATATCCGAGTTGTAGCTGTCGTTGACCAGTTTGCAGCCGCAGATGCCCTCCTTGAGTTCCATGCGCATTGCGACGCTTTGCAGGGTGGGCAGCGAAACGAGAACGGGTTGCCGGTCGAACCCCAAAACGTCATACAGTGCGATGGCTTCGGCGGCATTTTCCCGCGAAGCACTGTCGGAAAAAGGCAATGTGCTGAGATCGTAGCTTTGGGGTGTGACACCCGCCAGTTGACGGTCTCCGTATAGTTCGCAGATGCGCTGCGCGACGGTGGGGTCGCTGGCGTTGTAAATGATGGTTTGCGCCTGCCGGAAAAGGATCAGCTTTTCATTGAGTTTCTGCCCAAGGTCAGTGAAGTGCTCCTGGTGCGCATCGCCGAGATTCGTGAAAATTCCCACGTCGGGACGGATCATTCGTTCGAGCCGCTCCATCTCGCCCGGTTCCGAAATGCCGGCTTCGATAATGGCAAGTCGTTCGTCCCCGTCGAGCATCAGCAGCGAGAGCGCTACGCCGATTTGAGAGTTGTAGCTGCGCGGGCTGCGAAACAGTTTCACACCCGGTGGGCAGAGTTGTGCGATCCACTCTTTGGTAACCGTTTTGCCGTTGCTGCCGGTGATGGCAACGACCGTACCCCGGAATCGGTTGCGGTGGTATGTGGCGAGGCGTTGGAGTGCGGCGACGGAATCGGGGCACCGAACGAATCCCGCCTCGGGATAGGCGGCGGTATCGATGTCGGTGTCGGTCAGGAATGCGCGGACGCCGCCAGCGTACAGGCTGCGGATGAAGGTATGTCCGTCGTGGTTGTTGCCCCGTATCGCAACGAACAGCGTTGCGGCAGGATCGTATGGATTTCGGCTGTCGGTGATGACGCGTTCGATCCGGCAGTCCCGGCCCGTCAGCGTACTTCCGGTTATCGAAGCGATCTCCTCTAAACGGTAGGTCATGATTCTGTTACTCTTGGTCGATACAAAGTAAGCGATTTTTTGGATGCGGAGAAAAGATGCGCCGGGCTTTTTCAGCCGTTTTTACCGCAAAGAGGCAAACGCTTTCATGAAAATCCGGATGCATGGTGACGAACATGTTTTCAAGTGGAGAATGGTTTGACCGCATTCTCACCGCATTTTCGCCACGTTACCGGATGCCGTGAATTACAGTTCGAGCCGAACGACGGTGATGCCTGCGCCGCCCGACTCTTCGTGTTCGTCCTTGGCGCTGGCGACCAAATCGACCGTACGCAGGTATTTGCGGATTTCTTCTTTCAGTGCGCCGGTGCCTTTGCCGTGCAGGATGCGCACTTCGGAGAAGCCGAGCATGATGGCGTCGTCGATAAATTCCTGCGTTGCGTCGAGGGCTTCGGAAGCACGCATGCCCCGTACGTCGATCTGCTGGCTGAAGTGCACGCGGCGCTCGGCGGTGTCGTATGAGGCGGACGACGCCGTCGTGGGCCGCAGGCTTCGCGTAACCTTTTTGTATTCGGAGTTCGAGATGGCTTCGAGCCGTTTCAGGTCGATAGTCGTACGGATCTGGCCGAAGCCGACGATCGCTTTTTTGCCCGTCAGCTCGAGTACTTCACCTACCGCATCCTGTCCCTGGATACGGACTTTCACGCCGGGTTCGATGGTTTTGGGTTTAACGAGATCGGCTTTTTGCTCGGGCGCTTCCTGCGTTGCAGCATTGGCTTTGCGTTCGGCACGTCGCTGTTCGCGGGCGCGGAGCTGTTCGATCTTGCGGTCGATGGCACCGTCGTCGGCCGGAGCCTGCTCCAGCGAATCTTTGTATTGCTCGATTTTACGCCGCACCAGCCGTGTCTGCTCTTTGTCGGCTTGTGATTCGCGGATCACGCGGATCGTGTTTTCGATCTGGCGGTTAGCCTCGGCCGTGATCTGCTGGGCCTGTGCCTTTGCCTCTTTGAGCAGGCGGTTCCGCTCGGCCTTGATCGTCTCTAGCTCAGTCTTGTACTTTTCGGCCAGTTCGTCGACCCGTTTTTCGGTTTGGTGTATCTTGTCGCGTTTCTGTTCCCAGTAGCGGCGGTCGCGTGCGATCTCGCGCAGCTGGCGCTCGATATTGATGTGGTCCGAACCCGCCTTCTCGGAGGCGGAGCGGATGATCTCGTCGGGCAGGCCGATCTTACGTGCGATTTCGACGGCGAACGAGCTGCCCGGCTTGCCGGTTTCGAGCCGGAAAAGCGGCCGGATGTTCTGCACGTCGAAAGTCATTGCACCGTTGAGGATGCCTTGTGCGTTGCTCGCGTAGTATTTGATGTTCGAATAGTGGGTGGTGATCACTCCGAAACATCCTTTCGCTTCCAGTTGTTCGAGGACCGCTTCGGCGATCGCTCCGCCGATGATCGGTTCTGTGCCGGTGCCGAATTCGTCGATCAGGATCAGCGAACGGTTGTCGGCATGGCGCAGGATGTTCTTCATGTTCAGCAGGTGCGAGCTGTAGGTGCTCAGGTCGTTGTCGATCGATTGCTCGTCTCCGATATCGATGAAAATACTGCGGAAGATTCCCATCTCGGAGTTTTCCGAGGCCGAAACCAGCAGGCCGCACTGCATCATGTATTGCAAAAGGCCCACAGTTTTGAGGCACACCGACTTGCCGCCCGCATTCGGCCCCGAGATAACGAGAATGTGCTTTTGCGGGGTGAGTACCAGATCGAGCGGAACGACACTTTTGCCCTCTTTGCGCAGGGTTTGCGCCAACAGGGTGTGTCGTGCGTTTTTCAGCAGGATCGAGCTGCCATCCTCGACGATCGGCATCGTGCAGTCGTTGTCGAGTGCAAAACGGGCTTTGGCCCGGATCAGGTCCATCGTCGTGAGGTAATCGCCCGATGCCGCGATGCCCGGCAGTTCGGGACGCAGCATCTCGGTGAAGCGCACCAGTACGCGCACCACTTCACGGCGCTCTTCGTATTCCAGCTCTTTGAGCTCGTTGTTGATTTCGACGACCTCGACAGGCTCGATATAAACCGTTTTGCCGGTAGCCGATTCGTCGTGGACGAAACCTTTGATTTTTCTTTTATTTGCGGCGCTGACCGGAATCACGGCACGTCCTTCACGGATCGAAACCGATGCATCGGCATCGACCAACCCGGCGGCCTGTGCCTGCGACATGATCTGTTGCAGGCGGCGCGAAATCTGTCCTTCCCGCTCGCGGATAGAGCGGCGGACGGTGTAGAGTTCCGGCGACGCACTGTCCTTGACCTTGCCGAAGCGGTCGATGATCGAGTCGATGTGGTTGATGATTTCGGGGAATCCCTGTACGTCGCGGCTCAGTGCCCGCAGGCGCGGGTATTTGGCTCCGGAATCGCTGCCGAAGAACCGCACCAGTTCGTAGGCGGCGGTAAGGCCCTTGCGCAGCGTAAGGATTTCGCCGGTCTCCAGGAAGGCTCCCGTGACTTCAGCTTTTTTGAGAAAAAGGGCGGTATCGACGTAATTGCTTTCCGGAAAATCGCTTTCGAGCATCAAAATCGTGCGCATCTCGAAAGTCTCTTCGAGCAGGCGTACGATCTCCTCGCGCGAAGTGCTGAAGTGCAGTCCGGATAGTTTTTCCCGCGCGCCGTCAGTGATACACAGCACTGCAATCTGGTTGCGGATGCGGTCGAAGCCTATTTTGGATTCGAAATTTTCTGGGTAAATCATAGGGTATTTAATCCCGGTTGCGGCCGCCCCCGAAGACCGAAATATTGATGTAGCGTTTCGGATGCGCCTTGATGTCGTAAAGCAGCGCCGAAAGGTTTGCGGACGCATCGACCAGCGAGTCGTACAATGCCTGGTCGTTGACGAATTTGCCTACCGTTCCTTCGCCGTTGTTGACTTTGTCGAGCGTGGTGTTGAGCCGGTTGAGCGTTACGGTCATTTCTGCGATGGCGGTCGGGAACTGCGATTTGCTCAGCGAGTCGGTGAACTTGTCGACGTTGGTCAGGATATGGCCGATTTGGCCCTCTTTGCTTTTGAGCGTTTGCGAGAGAGAATTGAGGTTGGCGATGATATTGCGCAACGAACCCTTTTCGCTAACCATCAAATCATTGATGTTGCCTGTAATCGAGGCCATGTTGTTGACCGTCGTATTCAGTCCGGCGCGGTTGTCGGCCAGGATCGCATTGAGGTTGTCGAGCGTAACGGTCAGTCGTGAAATGACGTCGTTCGCTCGCTGTTTGATAAACTCGAACTCGCTGCCTGCCGTTTCGAGGAAACCTTTGTTGATCTCCGAGTAAAGCGTATCGCCCGGCTGGAGCAATTCCGGCGAGGAGCCCGGAACGATTTCGATGGCTTTTCCGCCCATGATGCCGTCGCTGAAAATGAGTGCTTTCGAATCTTTCGGAATGGGGTATTTCGCTTTGATCGCAAAGGCTACGACCACATTCTGCGATTGTTCGGGGTCGTAACTCATGGTGCTGACGGTACCTACCTTGAAGCCTTTGATGACGATCGATGCCGAAGGTTGCAGGCCGTTGACCTGATCGTAGACGGCATAATAGTCGCGTGTCGAGGTGAAGAGGTCTTTGCTTTTGAGGAAATTGACGCCCCAGTAAAGCAGGGCGAGCATGGCTACTCCGAAAAAGCCTATTTTGAATTCACGGCTGAATCTCAGTTTTTTCATCGGTTTTTCATTTGTCGGTTTTCGTGTCCTTTTCGGTCGGGTGTTTCCGGGGCGTGGTATCCGTCCGCTGTAACGGGTCAATTTTGAGTGAATATCACCGTCTGTGTCCGGGTTTATTCCGGTCGGTCAACAGGCCTGTCTGTCCGCATCGGGCTATCCCCGCATTATTCCAAGCGGCGTGCTTCGGCAATCGTAATGCGTTTGTCGCCGAGGAACGGAACGACGAAAGCATCCTTGAACTGGCTGCGCAACTTGCTTTGCAAAGATAACGCTTCTTTGTAAGATGCCACGCACCCCACGTAATATTTGTATACTCCGCCCGTAATCATTTCCGTTACTTCACCGCGGTACGGGCCGAAACGCGATGAATTTTTCGGCACTTTGCGATCCGAAGTCATGATTTGTACGCGGTAGTCCACTTTTGTGCCCGGAGCGGTGTCCTGTGTTGGGTAAATTCCTGGGGAGGAAGTGTTTCCGTTAGTATTCGATGATCCTGGGCTTGGATTCCCCGAAGAGGCGCTCCCGCCAGTGCCGTTTGCCGTTGCATCGCCGTCCGTCCTGTCCATCGCTTCGTCTTCGGCTGTGGAGGCGTTACTTAGCGTCTGCCACGAACTGTGTCCTTCCGATTTGGCCTTGTACTCGCTGAAAGCGTTGAACAAAGAGCGCGCCAGTTTCTCCTGGCCGCTGCGCGTGGTGAGCAATGCCCGGTCGCCGGCGTTGGAGATGAAGCCCAATTCGGTGAGGATACTCGGCATGGCTGCGTTCCACAGCACGAGGAATCCGGCCTGTTTGACGCCGCGGTTGCCCATTGCGGTATTGCGCACGTACTGCCGTTGAACCATATTGGCGAGCGTGAGGCTCTGCCCTTGGTAGGAGTACTGCATCAGGGAAAAAATGATGAACGATTCGGACGATCCGGGCACATATCCCTGATATTTGGCTGAGTAGTCGTCCTCAAAGGTGATGACGTCGTTCTCTTTCATCGCGATGTCGAGGTTGCGTCCCGCCTTGTCCACACCCATGACGAATGTTTCGGTTCCGGCGGCCGCACTGCTGCGTGCCGCGTTGACATGGATCGAGAAGAACAGGTCGGCGCCGGCTTTGTTCGCGATGTTGCCGCGTTCGTACAGCGGGATAAAGACGTCGGTTTTACGCGTGTAGATCACCTCTACGTCGGAAAAATTATCTTTGATTAGCTCTCCCAGGCGCAAGGCCACGTTCAGGACGATGTCTTTCTCTTTGAATTGTTTGTAGGAGCATCCTGGGTCCTGCCCGCCGTGCCCGGGGTCGATGACCACCTTGCGGATACCGACGCGGGCCGTCTGGGCCGGGGAAGGGGTGTAACACAGCAGGGCGGCGAGGTAAAGTATCGGAAGCGCCAAAAGGCGGCGTTTTGAAACTTTCATTGCGTCGAACGTTAGGGAACTCTGTTTTTTTAACTATTTTTGCTGCGGAAAAGCGGGACTCCGCATAGAATAGTGCAAAGTTAAATATTTGTAGGGAATTGCACATAAAAAAATCGAAATATATCGTTTCCGCTCTCCTTGTCATGGTGCTGGTTTCGCAGACGGTGTTCAGCCGCACGGGAAGCCTCGCGCAGGCGGAACCGGCTCTTTCCCTACAGTCTCCTTCTGCCGGTCAAGGCGTTGAAAATATATCTGTTAATGCTGCCGGAGCGGCAGCATTGCTGTCTCCTCCGGACTCACTCAAGCTGAAAGACAGTCTGCTGCGGGCCGATTCGTTGCGGCGTGCTGACAGCCTGGTGCGTAGCGATTCCCTGCGCCGGAACGGCCTGTTTCCGGGAGTGGTGCCCGATTCATTGCTCCGTCCTGCGGATACCGTCTACCACAAGCCTTTTCTGGACGATGTGATTTCGGGTAAGAACGAAGACTCGCTGGTCTATCAGGTACAAAAAAAGATCGTATATATTTACGAGAAAGGCGATGTGAAGTATCAGAAGATGAATCTGAAGGCCGACTTCATGCGCATTAACATGGACAACAAGGAGATCTACGCTTACGGGCGTCCTGACACCGTCCAACTCAAAGAGCCGACCGAGGCCGGGGATACGGTGAAGATTACCGCGACGCGTCCTGAATTCCTCGACAACGGCACTTCCTATACGATGGATACCATCACCTACAATCTCGATTCGAAAAAAGCGCGCATCAAAGGGGTCGCGACACAGGAAGGGGAGGGATACCTCAAGGGAATGAAGGTGAAGAAGATGCCCGACAACACGATCAACATCGCCAACGGCCGGTACACCACTTGCGATGCCGAAGACCCGCATTTCTACATGGCGATGACTAAATCGAAGACCATTCCGGGTAAAAAATCCGTTTTCGGGCCTTCCTATCTGGTGATGGAGGATGTCCCGATCTATTTCCTCGGGTTGCCTTTCGGTTTCTTCCCGATGTCGAACGAGCGAAAATCAGGTTTTATCATTCCATCCTATGGAGAGGAAGTCGTCAAAGGATTTTTCCTTCGCGACGGGGGATATTACCTGTCGTTCAAGGATTATGCCGACTTGGCTATTACCGGAGGTATCTATACGATGGGTTCGTGGGAGGCCGATATCGCGTCTCGTTACGCCAAGCGTTACAAATATCGCGGTTCGTTTGACGTTCGTTTTTCGAAAGATATCATCGGTGAAAAAGAGGATGCGGATTACATCAATCAGAACAATTTCAAGGTGACGTGGTCGCACCAGCAGGACCCCAAATTCCGTCCCAACACGACTTTTTCAGCGAGCGTCAATTTCTCCACCAGCGGTTACAGCAAGTACGGTGCGCAGAATATGAACGACTACCTCAGCAGCCAGACCAACTCGAGTATTTCCTATTCGCACAATTGGTCGAAGGTCTCGTTGTCGACCAACCTTCAGCATTCGCAAAACTCGCGGGACTCGACTGTCCAGCTCTCTTTCCCGAATATCGTGCTGAGTGTCTCGCGCATCAACCCGTTCCAGCGCAAGGATGCGGTGGGCAAGCAGCGTTGGTATGAGAAAATATCGTTGCAGTATACCGGTACGTTGGGTAATACCGTGAACGTGAAAGAGAAAGATCTTTTTACGGAGAAGATGTTCAAATCGATGCGAAACGGCATCAATCACCAGATTCCGGTGCAGACCTCGTTCAACCTGTTCAAGTATTTCAATATCAATCCGTCGTTCAATTATCAGGAGCGCTGGTATTTCCAGAAGGTAGACAAAGAGTGGGACCCGGTGGCGAAGCAGGTGATCGACAGCGATACGACATGGGGATTCTACCGCCTGTATAATTACAGCATGTCGGTGAGTGCATCGACGAAGGTATACGGCACCTACCAGTTCAAGAAGGGGGCTGCCATCCAGGCTATCCGCCACATGATCACGCCGTCGGTGAGCTTCAGCTATACCCCCGATTTCGGCAAAAACGGTTATGGGTATTACAAACAGGTGCAGAGCGATACTATGGGGCGCATGATGACCTATTCGCCTTTTGCGAACGGCCTTTACGGCGTGCCGGGTTCCGGACCGAGCATGTCGTTGAACTTCAGCGTCTCGCAGACTTTGGAAATGAAAGTGCGCGATAAGAAGGACACCACAGGGGTGAGGAAGATCAAACTGATCGACAACCTGATGATCTCCTCGTCTTACAACTTTTTGGCAGACTCGCTGAACCTGTCGCCTTTCTCGTTGAGTTTGCGGACCAACCTGTTTAAGAACGTCGGACTGAACGTGACGGCTACGCTCGATCCCTATCAGGTCGATCCCGTAACCGGCCGACGGATCAACAGATTTATGCTCAGACAGGGTAAACTGGGGCGCCTGACCAGCGTGCAAACGTCGTTCGGCTATTCGTTCAATTCACCGTCTTCCGGCAATTCGCAGCCTGCGATCAACGATATCAACAGCGGTACGGGGGCTGTTCCGCCCGAGTATACGGATATGTTCGCCCAACCGGGCTTCAACGAAATCGACCCGAATACGCGGCGGCAGATGATGGCGTCACGCTATTACAACTTCAACATCCCGTGGAATTTCGGGTTCAATTATAATTTTAGCTATACGAATACGGGCATCCGCAGCAGCATTGTGCAGACGCTCGGTTTTAACGGTAGCGTGAACCTTACCCAGAAATGGGGACTTACCTTCAACGGCGGTTACGATTTCGAAGCGAATAAACTCACGCCGGGAACTTTTACCCTGACGCGAGACCTGCATTGCTGGCAGATGAGCTTTTCGTGGGTTCCAATCGGCTTCCGCAAGAGCTGGAGCTTCACCATCGGCGTGAAGGCAGCTACGCTCAAAGACTTGAAGTACGACCGCCGCAACAGCTTCTACGATAACCTTTACGACTCATATTAATCGTTTATGGCTTTTTATCCCCCATACACCGCGGCCCTGGGTTCCGCGGTTTCAGGCATGAATGCTCCTGCCGGAGAACAGGACGGAAGTACCGGTATTTCTTCTGCCTCCCCGACTCGCTCTTCGACGGATATTGCGTCGCCGGACGATTCTATTTCCGGCGGCTTGCTCCCCTGCGATTCGCTCTCCTGCAATCCGTTGCTGCAACGCTGGCCCGGTCCGCACGCCACACCGGCATTCGACCGGATTCGCAACGAACATTATCTGCCGGCTTTCCGTCATGCGCTCCGGGAGGCACGCGCCGAAGTAGCCGCCATCGCCGGCAATCCCGGGGAACCGACTTTTGCCAATACGGTCGAAGCGCTCGAATTCAGTGGGCGGCGGTTGGATGATATCGGCAATATATTTTTCAATCTGAACGAGGCCTGCACGGACGATGAGATGCAGCGTATCGCACTGGAGGTTTCGCCGTTGCTGACCGCATTCGGCAATGATATAAGCCTTGATCCGGTCTTGTTTGCGCGCGTTCGGGCGGTCTATGACAACCGTGATTCGTTGGAACTGACTGTCGAGCAAACTCGTTTGCTCGAAAAAACGTATAAGGGGTTTACGCGTGGCGGCGCCGCATTGGAGGAGGCCGACAAGGAGACCTTCCGTGCGCTGACCGCCGAACTCTCACAACTGAGTCTGCAATTCACACAAAATGTGCTCGCGGCAACAAACGCCTTTGTCCTGCACCTGACCGATCCCGGGCAGGTGGACGAGCTGCCCGCTTCGGTACGGGACGGGGCGGCGGCCGAAGCGCGTGAGCGCGGTCTCGACGGCTGGGTGATTACCCTGCAGGCGCCGAGTATGGTTCCCTTTATGACCTACTCTTCCGACCGGAAGCTTAAGGAACGGCTTTGGCGGGCATACAACAGCCGCTGCTATGGCGATGCGTACGACAATACGGAGATTGTCACGCGAATCGTGGCTTTGCGGTTACGGTTGGCCAATTTGCTGGGCTATCCGACCTATGCCGATTATGTATTGGAAGAACGGATGGCCCGGACTCCGCAGCGCGTGCGGGAGTTTCTCGATGAACTGCTCGAACGGGCGATCGTCCCGGCACGCGGTGACGTGCGCGAAGTGGTTGACTTTGCCCGCAGCGCGGGGGCAGCTTACGAGCTGATGCCGTGGGACTACGGCTATTGGCAGGAGCGGCTCAAGCGCGCCCGGTATACGCTTGACGAGGAGCAGTTGAAGCCGTATTTCCGGCTTGAGAACGTACAGCACGGTGCATTCCTGCTGGCGGGTAAACTCTATGGGCTGACCTTTCACGAAAATCCGGACATTCCGGTTTATCATCCCGATGTGCGGGCATTCGAAGTGTGCGACGGCGACGGAACATTCCTCGCCGTGCTGTATATGGATTATTTCCCGCGGGCCTCGAAGCGCGGCGGAGCATGGATGACCGAGTTTCGGCCGCAGTATGTCGAACAGGGCTGCGAGATTCGTCCGCTGATCTCGATCGTGTGCAACTTTACGAAACCTACCGACCGGCAACCCTCCCTGCTTACTTTCAATGAGGTGACGACCTTGCTCCACGAGTTCGGTCATGCGTTGCACGGGATGTTGGCCTGCGGCCGTTATCCTGCCCTGACGGGAACGAACGTTTACCGTGATTTCGTCGAACTGCCGTCGCAACTGATGGAAAATTGGGCAACCGAAAAGGAGTTTCTCGATTTGTGGGCCATGCATTACCGCACGGGGGAGAAGATTCCCGCCGATTTGGTGCAAAAGATCGTCGATGCGAAGAATTTTCAGGCGGCCTATTTGCATATCCGGCAGGTATCGTTCGGGCTCAGCGACATGGCGTGGCATACGGTCACCATACCGGTCGAAGGTGGTGTCGCCGAATTTGAGCGGCGTGCGATCGGAAAGGCACAACTATTGCCTTATGTCGCAGGACAGTGCATGGCTACCGCTTTCGGTCATATCTTTTCGGGCGGTTATGCGGCGGGTTACTACGGTTACAAATGGGCGGAAGTTCTCGATGCCGACGCTTTCTCGCTTTTCCGGGAGCGGGGTATTTTCAATCCGGACGTGGCGGAAGCATTCAGGACGAATATCCTGGAAAAGGGAGGCGCAGAGCATCCGATGACGCTTTACGTGCGGTTCCGGGGGCACGAACCTGACAGCCGTGCCCTGTTCGAACGGATGGGTATCCGGGACAAGTAGAATTCAAGGGATGATAAACCTGTAAAATAAACGTTATGAAACTCCAAGAAATGCTGCGCGGCGGCCGAACGGTCCCCGGCGGTTCAAAATATGTGGTTTCCTCGGTACGTCCGGAAATTTCAGCCGTTCCGGCATTCCGGCGTTCGGGCAGCCTCGCGGCAGTTTGCATGGTACTATTGGCCTTGTCTGTATTGGCTGCTTGTACAGCGAAAACCCCGAATCGGGAGGAGGTGCTTCCGATGGATTTCCTTTCGGGCGAATTTACTTATATGGCCGATGCGGCTATGTTCCGTGATTGTGCGACGGGACTGCGGTTTCCGGTGGCGCAAACGGGCGATTACCTGCGTACCGAACGCGAATATACGGCCCGGAGCCAGGGGGTCGGTGATCCCGTGCATGTACGGTTGCGGGGGCATATCGACCTGATGCCTTCGGCGGAGGAGAGCCAGGGGCTTGTTCCGACATTGGTGATCGACTCTCTGCTGGGGTTCGATGATAATCAGGCTTGCAATCCCGGCGTGATGATGGTCGGTATCTATGTGTCGGAAGACGGATCGGGCCGCAGTGTCCTGCACCTGCGCAGCGATTACACCTGTTCGTTTCAAAATTATGGCGCCGACGGCAGTGCGGAACACCGTGAAGGCCGCTGGGGGCTCGTTGCCGAAGAAGAGTTGGCTCTGTTGTTGCCGCCGTCCACGCTGACCGAACAGATGCCGGTACTGGACCCCGATGCCGGATCCGATCAGGGTATGGGGCCCGGCGGGGCGAACGGAACCGCATCTGGAACGGCTGCCGGGGCTATGTCCGGCGATGCGGTCGTACAGTCTTCTTCGGTGCAATCCGGCCCTGACGAACAATGGCTGTTCGAGGTGGTTTCGGAACAGGGCGTACTGGTGCGTAACAACGGTGCCGATAAGTCTCAGGTATTTCGTAAGGAGTATCTGTAAAGCTATTTATCGGGGTTGACAGCTGTTTGCGATGCGTGTGCATCGGATGTCCAGTCTGCCAGAGGCCAACGGTTTTCACACCGGCCGATGGTCGGGGCGGGATGTTGTGCCGGAATGTTTTAGTGTGCCGGAATGTTTTTAGAGAGACGAGTAGCGTGAAAACGGAATTTTTGGTACGGAGCAATTTTTTGAACCGTAGCGGGCGACATATTCGGAAAAGAAATTGTTGATTCCGGGAAAGGTATAGCGATTTTTAGGTTATGCTTGAATGCAAAAACAAACAGGAGGCACTTGTTAAATGCCTCCTGTTTGCATAGTATCGGTTTTTCCGGGTGGGACTGCGGAAGACGCCGGGAGGGAGTGTATCCCTGCTGCTGTGTCTGCTGTCCGCTGCAGCCGTTCGGATATCAGCCTTCCAGCGAATAGCCGTCGCGGTAGGTGTAATGCAGCAGTGCGGTTGCGTCCGGGTCGTCCATGAATTTCTCGACGATGGGGTTCCATTTGACGGGGCGCCCCAGTTTGTATGCGATGTTACCGAGGTTGCAGACCGTGCATGAGCTGTGTCCGATTTCGACCGGCACCGTCGGGTCGATGCGCGAGCGCACAGATTCGATAAAGTTGATCTGGTGCGGGATCCGCGTCTCGTAAGGCAGATCGTCGTTTTTTGTTCGGGTATCGGGAAGAAACACCGGATCGGAGGCGAGCACTTCGCCGCGACATACCTGTATCCAACCGTTGTCGCCATAGAATTTAACACCTTGCTTCGTTCCGTCGAACGGCTCTTCGGTCATCACTACGCCGTTGTCGTAAAGGTAAGTGAGGTGGTCGTAGTAGCTGTGTCCGGGAGGAATGATCTCCACAGGGCCGTTACGATCCTTACCCAGTGCCCATTGTGCCACGTCGAACATGTGCGCTCCCCAGTCGGTCATCAGGCCGCCGCCCGTTCCTGCATACCAACGCCATGCTCCCCAGAGTTGTTCGTTTTGTTCGGGATCGAGCGTAATAGGCGGGTTCAGCTCGTGGTTGTAATTGACTTTTCCCGGCAACGGTCCCTGCCACAGATCCCAGTTCAGTCCGGCGGGAATAGCTTCGACGGCGAGCGTATTGGGTTTAGGGGGCCCCCCCACGCGCACTTTCACACGCGAAATTTTACCGAGCCGTCCTTCGCGGATCAGGTTGGCTACATGGATGAACTCCTCATCCGACCGCTGTTGACTGCCCACTTGCAGGATGCGGTTGTTCCGGCGTACGGCTTTGCACAATTGCTGGCCTTCGTAGATGGTGAAAGTCATCGGTTTTTCCAGGTATACGTCTTTGCCTGCGCGGCAGGCCGCCATGGCGATCAGGGCGTGGTAATGGTCCGGTGTGGCGATCACCACCGCATCGATGTCGGGCCGGGCGAGAATATCCTGGTAATTTTCACAGGTCTTGACTTCCGGCTTGATTCCTTTCGAAGCATAGTATTTTCTAACGCGGCGGTCGAAACGTTCCCGTTTGATGTCGTAAACATCCGCTCCCGCTACGATGCGTACGCCGTCGATCGTCAGGAAGCCGTTCAACAGATACATGGCCTGCTGTCCCAGTCCGATGAAGCCGAGGCGGACCGTATCGCTCGCTGCAGTTTTGCCTTTTGCTGGAGCTGCGACGGCGGTGTCACCGCCCAATAAGCGGGGAAGCAATACGGTTCCGGCGGCCCCGAGAGCTGAAAGCCGCAGGAAATTGCGGCGCGAAAGTTTGGATTCACTCATGTTGTTCAGGTTTTATTTCGGTTAGGTAGGTTTTCAACGAAGTTATTTGATCCAGGGATTGCCGTGCGGGCCCATCTCGTCGAGCGGGATCGGCTTCAGCCCGTAACGGGCCAGAAAATCGGGTTGGCATAGCGACCGGATGCCGCGTCCGTCGGCCCGGATCTCCGTGTTGTTCGAAACGACCTGCCGCGCATTGTTTTCGGTGTTGCCGTCGTGTCCGGTGATAAGCACCTGGGGACAATCCACCATCAGGTTGTTGCGGATGATATTGCGGTTGAAGTCTTCGTGCAGGCGTTGCAGTTCGGGGTAACGCTGCCTGTACACGGCCGAATTGATGTCCACGTCTTCATACATCATTTTGCGGACGACGGTTACCGTGTCCAGATAGGCTTCCCATTTTTCAGGCGTCCACATCGAAGTGAAGCTTACGGCTGCCGGACACCGGTAGAAAATGTTGTTTTCGATCACATTCTCTTTGCCGCCGTTGATTTGCACGCCGCCGAAAGTATAAGAACCGCACCGTTCGAAAATGTTGCCGTACACCTCCACGCCGCAGATCATGTCGTCCATGCGCACGCCCGTGGCGCCCGAGAAGGTACCTCCGCTGATATCGCTCCAGTAGTTGTACCGGACGACGATGCCGCGGTAGGTCGGATTGAAGTAGGATTCGATACCGCCCTGGTCGTCCGATTCGTTCACTACGTCGCGGATGACGTTGTATTCGACCAGGATATCGTTACCCTCGTAGCGCATAGCCGACGAGGAGGAGTGTTCGAACCGGTTGTGCGCGATGCGTATGCCGCATCCCGTGGCATGAACGGCGGGTTCGTACGTGCGTTTGAATGTCGAAAAGGTTTCTACCACGCTGTTTTCTACAAAGTGTCCGGCCGGGGTCAGAGTCCGCCGGTCCCCGCCTTCGATCTGGATGCCGCTGAATCCCAGTTGACGCAGCAGGCAACTCCGGATGCCGTGGTTGCTTCCGCCTTTGATGTTGACACCGTCGCGGCCCATGCCCGAGATGCGCACCCCGTCCAACAGGCAGGATTCGCCGCCGGTGATCAGCACACCGCTGCCTCGGCTCTCTTCGAACGTAAGGCCGCGAAGGATTATGTGCGAGCAACTGTCCAGTTCGGCCATGTACGGAGCATCGAAACGGGTCAGTGCGACGCGGTTGTCGTAGGAGGCCTCGACCGACGGGTACCAATACAAGAGGCCTTTGGCGCGGTCGATGTACCACTCCCCGGGAGTATCCAGCTCGCAGAGCAGGTTCAGTGCGCGGTAGCGGAGTCCGTCCTTGTAACCGCTGGCATGGTAGGGAGGTTGAATGTACAGGATTTGTTGTGCGGTGTCGATCCGTCCGAGGCGCTGGTATTCGTCGAGCCAGTCCCAGAACCAATAGCCGTTCAGCCGTACGTCCGGTTCGTCCGTCCAACGGTTCGGGCGGGGATCGTCGTAGCGGAGGATGCCCTCCATGCTGCCTTTGAAATGGGCCCAGTTCTCAGGGACCGGGGTCACTCCGAGCGCTTGGGGCGCATAGACGAACCCTTTGTCCGGCCAGCGGGAAAGGGTTTGCAGTTCGCCGTTGCAGAAAAGTTCCGGCCGCTGACCGGGTGTCGTCGGGTCGCCGTAATTGTCGATGCGGGCTTTGCGCAGGTCGGCTACATACACTTCGTTGTGTATCGACGGATCGAGCTTTTTGAGTGTTGCTTTATCCGTAATGTGGCGCCATACTTTGATCTCCGCACCGCCCGAGAAAATAGGTGTCTCACCGGGGATTGCGGTGTAAATCACGGGGGCATTCGCACTTCCCGAACCGGCTGCGGTTACGATCCACGGAGAGTCCATGGTGTAACGTCCCCCGTCGAAAAATACCGTTACAGGCGTGCCGGGAGCCTCGGCGAGCAGTTCGGTTACGCCCTGAGTCGCGCGTTGCGGGGTGCGCCAGGGCATGGTTTTCGTTCCGGGGTTGTTGTCCCGTCCTTTCGGCGAAACGTAGAATTCCCGGGCTTGCGGGATAGGCTGCGGGGATTGTTGTACCGAGGAGGGTTCCGGTAGCGGGTGTGTCGTTGCGACGGCAGAAGGCAGGTTCCCGCCCCAAAATACGGAGGCGACGCACAGAAGCAGGCCGCCGGAGAACAAAAATCGGCTGGAGTAGTTCATTCGGTCATGATTTGGATTTGTTCTACAAAAATAGCACGTTTTGCCGGTTTTCCATGCCGGCAGCGGGTCTTACCGTTAATTTCCGTTTCGATCGAATGTATTACGAGGTATCTGCCGTCAGCGGCAGATACCTCGTATAAACAGTCCGATGCGTTTGAAAAACCGATAGCTGTCCTGAACACCTGTACCCTTCGGCGGGAGTTCATCGGGACGTATCGGTTTCTCGCGGTAGCGAGATCAGAAAATCAGTTTTCTTTTCGGTTCCGATCCGTTGCAGTCTCGATGCCGTGAAAGATCATCGGGACCCAGGATCGGTGAATCCGAAAGCATTATTGAATCGAAGCGAACCGGATTTCGCGGGTAGCGCCCAACGCATCTTTGACGTCGGCCTCGAAACTCAGCGGTGACGTAGAGAGCACACGGATTTTCGGATTCTCTTCCACCGGTTTGCCGACTGCACGGTCGAGCGTGATGCGGATCTTCCCGGTGTTGAGCTGGGTCGGATCGGAAACGCCTATCGTCAATCCCTCTTCGTCTTCACGCATGGTGACCGAAGCTGGGGCATCGACGCTTACACCCGCGACCGGGTTTGCGGACGGCTGCCAGAAGTTGAGGCCCGTCACGGCGGCGTTTTTGAAATGTACGGCCTGTACCTGCGGCGTATTGGCGAGGATCTCCGCATCCGGAGCGGCCGAATAGGCGGCCGTCTGGGCAGCGCTGCGATTCGGCAGCAGGATGTAGGCATAGGCGGCATCCGAAGGGTTGCGCCCGTGGTCGAACCAGAGCGAGAAATACTCGCGCGTGATGGGGGTGGAGTCTTTTACCATCGTGTTGATCTGCATCCACGTTCCGGTGCGTTCTTCGCGCTGGGCGCAGAGATTTGCCTCGCCGGGAAAACAGTAGCCTACCGAGGTCGCTTCGTCCATGCCTTCGAAGTGTGCCCACGGGGTGGGGCGGTTGCGTTTCTCGGTCCCGGGAGCGAGCTCTTCGGCCGGAACGGTGCCCGCTTTCCCAGTTTGCCCGCTTACCGCCGTTCCCGCTTTACCCAGTGTGATGCGATAGGCTGCACCGGGATTCATCTTGCGGTTCTCGGCGATGGTTTCGATCGTGCGGTTATCCCGGCTGTTGATGCCGGCTCCCAGTGCAACGATCTGGTCGCCGCACATGAACCACGATTTTTTGGCTTCGAGCGAGCTTTCGTAACCGTTGAGCCACATGCCCTCGCTGGCGTAGAGGTCCAGGATCGAACTGCCGCCTACCCAATGCTGAGGGCTTTTGTAGCCGTCGGCGTAGAGCAGTCCCGGTGCCAGCGGGAGTGTTTCGGCTTTGCGCGGGCGGGTGTCCACCGTGGTGCCAGCCATGCGGTAGGGATTGACCGTCGCCCAAAAGCTTTCGCTGTACTGCCGTAGGTCGTTGTCGTACAGGTAGGTCATGCCGTCGCCGATGTACCAACCTTTGAGGTTTTCTCCGTTGATCGTTTCGTAGTTTTCAATGCGGGCGGAAGACATGGCCAGTCCCACGGCGAATTGCGGAGTGGTGTGTACGGCCCGGTCCATCGCGGCAAAAAGTTTGTGCCGGGTAGGTGTCGGGAGAGGACGGACGGTCGTGTCGGCCATCATCTTCCGGTACTCCCCGATCAGGTAGAATGGAATGTCGTCGATCATGTCGCGCTGGCTGTCTGCCAGGGCATGTCCTTTGACAAGACTTTGCAGGTAGGCTTTCTCGGTCGGTGTCGAGAGCTGCGACAGCCGGAAAAGCTGCTGCATGATGCTGTGTCCCGTACCGCGGTCGCCGGCCCCGGGGCGGGACATTTCGCGGCCGCGCACCATGTCCATGAAGGCCCCCCGGTAGAGGAGCGGCTCATAGGCATTGCGTACCCAGCCATAGAGCATCTCCATCTGTGCCTGGGGGATCTCCCATTGCGAACCGTGCACGATTTCGATCATGTTGACCAGGTTTTCGAGCAGCGAGCGCCCGTAGCCTCCGGTATAAGGATGCCACTGGTGCTGTACGAACGAACCGTCTTCGTAAAAGCCATCGCTCGTAGTGACTGTTTTGAATTCGGTTTCCAGCCCTTTGACGGCCATATCCAGTTTCGCCGGGTCCTGCGTGAGGAATCCGCGGGCGGCCATCGCGGCGCACTGCCATACTTTGTTGGCCCCGGTGGCCGCGCCTTCGTAGGTTACGTCGGGAGCGTAATGGTTCATCGCCGCTTCGTAGCGGGCCCGTTGTTCGGGCGTCAGGTCGTCATACAGCAGCGTCATGACGCGCGTGATGTTGAGCGGCGTGCCGATGACGAACATCCACCAGTTGTCGTAGAGCGGGATCGAAGGATTGTAGCGGTTGGCCTCCATCCAGTCCATGCCGTCGATGACGTCCCGTTTGAGCGAATCGTTGCCGTAAAATTCCGATCCGGGCGTCGATACGGCCAGGGCCATGTAATAAAGGCGGCTGTACGGGACCAGGGTGATGGTCGATATGCCTTCCACGTTGCAATCTTCCCAGAGCCATGTACGGTCCGGGGTTTTGTTCATCGATGTCCAGTACTCCTTCGTGAGTCCGTCCACGCGGTCGATGCGGTGGATCACCGCGCTGTCGTTCAGGTCGAGTCCGGGAGGACCGACCAGCGTTTCACGGAATGCCAGGCGCATTTGGTCGAAAGAGCGGGACTGGGATGAGCATCCTGTGCAGAAGAAGGCGGCACTAAGCAGTACCGCACAGGAAAAGAGGAGCAGTTTACTGTTCCGGGTGGTGGTTTTGCGGTTCATACAATCAGGTTAGAAAAATTAAGTGAGTAAAGATAGCTTTTTTTTGCGATTTTCTACTTCTTTTACACATCTGAGGGGGTTTTGTTTCCCCGATGGATTTTATATCTTTGTGTGAAAATTTCTCAATTGGCGTATAGATTTTCATAAACTCTTCCTTATGAGACGCATCGAAATTCCTTCGGCCGAACTGCAAGTCAGCAGTTATTGCCTTGGAACCATGTATTTCGGCAGCAAGGTGCCGGTGGATACTTCGCTCACACTGTTGGATGCCTATGCCGACCGTGGAGGTAATTTCCTTGATTCGGCCAACAAGTATGCCTCGTGGATCGAAGGATTCAGCGGCGGCGAAAGCGAACGGGTGATCGGTCGGTGGCTGAAGGACCGTCCGCGTGACCGCTTTGTGGTTACTTCGAAAGTGGGCTTCCCCTACGGGGACGTGCCGCGCAGTTTGCGCGCAGACGTGATCGTATCCGAATGCGAAAAGAGCCTGCGGAGGTTGGGCACCGATTACATCGATATCTACTTTGCGCACGCTGAAGATGCCGGTACCCCGGTCGAAGAGACGCTCCGTGCATTCGACAAGCTGATCCGTGACGGTAAAGTCCGCTGCATCGGGGCCAGCAACCACCAGGCGTGGCGGCTGGCCGAAGCTGAATTGATGGCGCGTGCTGCCGGATTGCCGCATTATGTAGTATTGCAGCAGCGTTTTTCATATCTACAGCCCGTTGTGGGTGCGGATTTCGGCACACAATTGCCACTGACACCCGAACAAACCGATTTTTGTGCGCGTCATGGGGTGTTGCTGATGGCCTACTCCCCGTTGTTGGGCGGCTTGTACGAGAAGCCGGAGATACCCGTTCCGGTTCAATACCGCAGCGAACACAGCGATAAATTGCTGGAATTGCTGCGCCGCCGGGCTGTTGAATGGGGGTATACGCCCTCGCAGCTTGTGCTGGGATGGATGCTCGCTCTTTCACCCTGTGTGGTGCCGGAAGTGACGGCCAGCCGGCTGGAGCACCTCGAAGCGAACCTTCGTGAGGTGGATCCTGCCCATGCCGCTGTTTTTGCCGAAGAGGTCGCCTCTGTCGACAGTTTTACGGTCAAATACAGTTGATCCGTCCGGCACCTCAATGGATCGGGATAGCAGGAACTGCGGCATACGGCGTTTTTTAGCCTGGAATAAACGGTTCAGGCGGGAAATGACGCATGGAAAATAGGCCGAACCTATAAATACATATTCAATAAAAACCTAAACCAACCACCATGATGAACAGCAGAGAACGCATGATCAAGGCGCTCAACCACCAGGAGCCCGACCGTGTGCCGTATGACCTGGCGGGAACCACGGTCACCGGAATTTGTAAGGGAGCTTTTCTCAATGCGATGAAAGAACGCGGTCTTTCGACCGAATATGACGCCAAGGAGGTCGATCCCATTTCGCAGATCGTTACCCCTGTGGAAGAGACGCTTGTAAAACTCAAGTCGGATACGCGTCGGATCGGCGCCCGCCGGGTAATCGATTACGAAAAGATACGCACCAAGGAAGGAAGCGTCTGGTCGCTCGTAGACCACTGGGATTGCCTTTGGAAGCTCGATGAAACCAAGGATTTTTATTATAACCAATTTACCCATCCGCTCGAACAGTACGATTCGATTACCGAAGGGCTCAAGCATTGGCATGTGCCTGATTGGGCCGATTATGTGGATCGTATGAAGGCGGATATCGCCGAGCAGGCGCCTTTCCTGGGCGATTATTGCGGCATTGCCGACCGCAACTGTGCGGGCCTGACCGAAATGTCGCTGCGCATCCGCGGTTACGAAAAATGGTATATGGATCTGCTGCTCGATCCGGAAGGTGCCGAGGAGTTACTCGAGCAGATCACCCAACACAAGATCGACTACTGGAACTCGTTGTTCGACTGGATCCAGGAGCAGGGTCTCGAAGATAAGATACAGGTGATGTCCGAATGCGACGATTTGGGAACGCAGCGCTCGACGCTCATCGCCCCCGACGACCTGCGCCGGCTGGTGATTCCGCGTTTTAAACGTATCTGGGCCAACAACAAGAAGCGGATGCCCCATGCGAAGAATTTTATGCACACATGCGGTTCTGTGCGTCCCATCCTTCCCGATTTGATCGAAGCGGGTCTCGATATTTACAATCCGGTACAGTTTACGGCCAAGGACATGGACCTCAAAGAACTGAAGCAGGAATTCGGCAAGGACCTGGTCTTCTGGGGCGGCGGTATCGACACCCAGTCGACGCTGTGCAAAGGTACGCCCGACGAGGTGCGTGACGAAGTGAAGCGTATTCTCGATATCATGGCTCCGGGCGGCGGGTTTGTGTTCGCTCCGGTGCACAACATTCAGGATGATGTGTCGGGAGCCAACTTTTGGGCGATGTGGGATACGCTGATGGAGTACGGAAAATACTAACCGGGCTAAACAACTCCATTGAATATGAAAACCACCACTAACCTGCTGAACCGCGTGGGCGAATCGGTAGGGCGTTACCGTTGGGTAATCTGCTCGCTGCTCTTCTTCGCCACGACCATCAACTACCTCGACCGGGCCGTTATCGGCCTGCTCAAAGAGACCCTCACCGCCGATCTGCACTGGACCGAGAGCGATTACGGCAATATCATCGTCTGTTTCCAATTGGCCTATGCGCTGAGTTTGCTGTTTGTAGGCCGCGTGATCGACTGGGTCGGGACGAAGTTGGGCTACGGCCTCTCTTTAGCCGTCTGGAGCATGGCTGCCGTACTGCACGGTTTTGCTACCGGAACCGCAGGCTTTGCAATTGCCCGGGCTCTGCTGGGTGTCGGCGAATCGGGCAACTTCCCGGCAGCTAATAAAACGGTGGCCGAATGGTTCCCGCAGAAGGAACGGGCGTTGGCCACCGGACTTTATAATTCGGGCGCGATGATCGGCGCGATCGTGGCGCCGCTGTTGGTCCCCTGGATCGCCATTCATTGGGGGTGGCAATGGGCATTCATCCTGACCGGCGCCGTCGGTTTCGTCTGGCTGATTTTCTGGGCTCTTCTCTATCATGATCCGGCCAGTCACAAACGGTTGAGCCGTGCCGAATACGATTATATCCGCACGGGCCTGACACCTGCCGAGCTGGCTGCGCGGGCAGTGACTGGCGCGGCTGCGCCGGTTACGGCTGAAACCGCTGCCGCGGATGCTGAGGCCGCAGACGAAGGGAGTGCACAGGAGAATAAACAACATGTGACTTGGGGGCAGTTACTGCGCTGCAGGCAAACCTGGGCCTTCGTCGTGGGTAAGTTCATGACCGATCCTGTCTGGTGGTTCTTTCTCTTTTGGCTGCCGGCGTTTTTGGAGGCGCAATACGGTCTCAAGGGTATGCAGGTGTCGTTGCCGCTGATCGTCGTTTATGCACTGTCGAGCATCGGCAGCATCGGCGGCGGTTGGCTTCCCAAGCTGTTTATCGACCGGGGAATGGGGGCTGGGCGCGCCCGCAAGCGTTCCATGTTGCTTTACGCCCTGTTGCCGCTGCTGGTTCTTTTCGCACAGGCGGCCGGCGATGTGAATATGTGGTATGCAATTCTGATTATCAGCATTGCCTGCGCGGCACACTGTGCATTTGCCGCGAACCTGTTCGCGACCGTATCCGACATGTTTCCCAAGCGCGCTGTGGCTAACGTAACCGGTATCGGCGGCATGGGCGGGGCCGTGGGCGGCATCCTGATCGCGAAGCTGGCAGGCGGGTTGTTCGACCATTACAAAGCGCTCGGCGATATCACCGTGGGTTACGGAATCATGTTCATCATTTGCGCCACGGCTTATATCATCAGTTGGGGTGTTATGCAATGGCTTGCACCCAATTTCCGCCGGGTGGAGAAGCTATAGGTTGTCCGGATGGATAAATAAAAAGAAGGGCGCAGAATTTTCTGCGCCCTTCTTTGGCTATACTGACTGCGCCTACCGGCTTTGATAATATTTATTGTTCCGGTACATTGAATACGCTTCTTGCGGGACATGAATCGCATCCTCCGTTACCTCCGCCTCCGGGAGGATTAGTGCCGCCACCGCTGTCGCCGCCACCGGAGCCGGATGAACCTGTATTTATGCCAGTGACGGTCCAGGCAAAGGAATAGTTTCCATTACTCCGAATGTTGACACTGTTTGCATCCATATAACTCTCGGGAGTCAAATGGATTAAAGCGTTTTCGGATAACGAAGCTTCAGCTATGATAACTTGAGATGTGACATATTGCCATGTGGACGTGTTAAAAATGGGCGGAGATTCTGCTCCCGGCCAGATATAGACATTGTAAAGAGTGATGGCCACCCGGGTCAGTTCGTATCGGTCCCATTCCGGGATGTAAAAATTCAGCGTGTTTCCAAAACTCATAAATTGGATATTCAGATGTGCCTGTGTAGCCTTCGTGGCCAGATTCGCCTTTTGTCGGACTTCGTTGTCTTCTTTCGTGCAACCCGCCAGAAAAGCCAGGCAGGCAGCGATGAGCAATAGTTTTTTCATGGATTCGAGTGTTTTGAGGATAATGATTGGTGATTACAATATAATATACAATTCTGTATTGCAAAACACTTTGAGACAAGATGATGCAAATAAATATTTTTAAAATTTCGATCCGATGAATGTGCTCTACGCGAAAAAAATACGGGCATTCCAGAAGGAATGCCCGTCGTAACTGGCTTTTTGTTAGGTGTCGGGCTATTGAATATTTTAAAAAAGCCGGATACACCGTTTTTTATCCGCGGCTCTCCATGCTGTTGATGTCGGGATTGACGGTCACCACGTCCTGTTCGAGCTGGGTTTGGGTGACTTCGTGGCTTTTGTGGATTTTCTCCTTGCCGAGGTCGTTCAGCGTGAGTTGCGTCTTGACTTTCGGATGGCAGGGGCCGGCGATGGATTTTCCTACGGCGGGAGTGTTAGCATGTTCATTTCGTTTCATGGCATGTCGTATTTAGGAATGTTTTAATTTATACTACGGCAAGATTCATACCATGGAGAGAAAGACTTGCATACTCGTCGGACTTTATCGGATGTCGGTAGGTTATAGCGTGCCCTGTTTGAGTCGTTCGACGAAGTCGTCGATGCGGTGCAGTTCTTGCGGGATATCGATGCTCTGCGGACAGTGCGGCGTGCATTGGCCGCAGCCGATGCAATGGCTGGCCTGGCGGACGTGGAACCATGCTAACAAGGGCCGGCCCGGCCGCAGGCGCGGCGCACTGCGGTCGTAACCGATCAGGAATGCCCGGCGCGCCTTGCGGTAATTTCCATCCTGCCGGCTGTGGGGAATGTTCCCCTCGTTGATGCAGCGGTTGTAGTGCAGCAGGATGGCCGGGATGTCTATTCCGTAAGGGCACGGCATGCAGTATTGGCAGTCGTTGCACGGAATGGTGGGATATTCGAGCATCATCCGGGCGGTCTCCTCGAGCAGTGCGAACTCCTCTTCGGAGCATGGTTCCAGCGGGGAGTAGGTGCGGATGTTGTCCTGCAGGTGTTCCATATAGGTCATGCCGCTCAGGGCGGTCAGCACGCCGGGAAACGAGCCCGCGAAACGGAAAGCCCACGACGCGACGCTTTGGTCCGGGCGGCGTGTTTTGAGTCGGCTTACCAGATGGTCGTTCAGTCGCGTCAGGCGTCCCCCCAGCAGCGGTTCCATGATGACCACCGGAATATTCCGTTTCTCCAGTTCGCCGTACAGGTATTCGGCGTTGACGTTGCGTCCTTGCGCATGCCGCCAGTCGGCGTAGTTCATCTGGATCTGCACGAAATCCCACGGAATGTCGAGCGAGAGCATGTAGTCGAACACCCGGACATCGCCGTGGAACGACCAGCCCAGGTTACGTACGCGCCCCGCTTCGCGTTCGCGGAGCAGGAAATCCATCATGCCGTTGTCGAAATAACGGGCCCGCACCAGCGGAATCCCCGTGCCGCCGCCGACCGAGTGGAGCAGGTAGTAGTCGAAATAGTCCGTTTGCAACTCTTCGAGCGAACGGCAGTACATGGCCAGCGAATTTTCACGCGTGTAATTCGAAAAATTCGAGAGTTTCGTCGCCAGGAAATATTTGTCGCGGGGATGACGGCTCAGTGCAATGCCGGTCGATCGTTCCGAAAGTCCCTGCACATAGACCGGCGATGTGTCGAAATAGTTTACGCCGTGTCCGATGGCATAATCGACCAGCTCGTTCACCGTTTCCTGGTCCACTTCGTCGCCTTTGCCGTCGCTGCGCGGCCGGGTCGGCCAGCGCATGCAGCCGTAGCCCAGCAGCGATACCCGGTCGCCGGTGTGCGGATTGGTCCGGTAGGTCATCTTGTCTGTGGGAACTTCTCCGGGGGCTGCTGCGGTACCTTCGCGGTGTTTCGGTCCGCATCCGGCCAACGCAGCGACCGTACCGGCGATTGCGGAGGCCCCCGCCAGGCGGGCGGACCCGTCTCCCAACGCTTTGAGGAATGCCCTGCGATTCATGCGTTTGCTGTCTTTCGTCTCCATCGTTCGTTCGCTTAGATAATTCTGTGCCGGCGGTGCCCTTCGACATAGATCGCGCTGAAAGGCCGTGCCGGGCATAGGTTTTCACAGGCTCCGCAGCCGATACACTTTTCTTCGTTGACGGCCGGGATTTTCGGCGAATCGGACATCTCCGGATCGGAAGGCACCATCAGGATCGCTCCCGTCGGACAGTGGCGTGCGCAATTGCCGCAGTCCACCCCGTCGCGCAGCGGCACGCAGTTCTCCCTGATCCAGACTGCATGCCCGATCTGAATGGCGGATTTGTCGGCCGGGGTGATTTCATGGATTGCTCCGGCGGGACATACTTCCGCGCATTTGGTGCATTCGGGGCGGCAATATCCGCGTTCGTAGGACATTTCGGGCTGCATCAGGGTCGCCAGCGCCGATGAAGGGCGCAGGACCCCGTTCGGGCAGACCGCCACGCAGAGCTGGCAACCCGTACAATGCCGCGCCATGTGCCACAGGCCTCGGGCCCCGGCGGGAACGAGCGGTGTGGCGCGGTTCGGAATTTTTTTCTCCTCGATAGCAGCCAGACCGCCGTCGACCTTCATCTCCTGCGCCCGTACGAACGATCCTGCGGTCAGCATCGCCGTCAGTGACAGAAAATTGCGCCGGGAAATGCCGGGAGCCGAAGTTTCGTTTGAAGATAACCCTTCCCGCACTTGGGCATCTTGGCTAGCCGGTCGGGATTGGGTTTGTACGGTTGCATCCCTTGTTCTTCCGGTTTCCGGTGGTATCGGGGAGGATGTTGTATCCGTTTCCGCTTGGATCTGTTTTTTTGCTGGTTGTTGTGGCGGCTCGACAGGGTGGGCGCGGAACGGCGCGTTGTCGGTGCGCAATCGGTAATGGATGGCCTGTTGGCGGCATTTCCCGATGCAATCCATGCAGGCAACACAACGGCTCAGGTCGATGCGGTGCGCTTTCGGGTCGATACACGACGCTTTGCAGTTGCGCGCGCACAGGCCGCAGCCGTTGCATTTGCAGGTGTCGATGACCGGAGCCAGCAGAGAAAAACGTGAGAAGAGTCCCAATACCGTCCCCACCGGGCAAATCGTGTTGCAGTAGGTACGACCGTTATGCCATGCTACTACTGCTAAAATAATGAATGTCCCGGCCGCTACGGCCAGCGTGGCGATTCCCTTCATCCATACGTCGGCCCTGTAAAACGCATAGCTGCCGGCCCGTTCGGCCAGGTAGGCGAGCAGATTGTTGCCCCAGAGGTACAGCGGTGCGATGAGATTCGAGACAATGCGCCCGTAAGCGCTGTAGGGTGCCAGCAGTGCGACGAAAGAGCCGATTCCGGCCACGGCGGCTGCGATGAAAAGCGCGAGCACACCGTACCGCAACCACGAGAGGGCCGGTGAGTAGCGGAACCGGTTTTTCGTTCGTTTTCCCGCGATCCACGAAACCGCATCCTGCATCACGCCCAGCGGGCAGATCACCGAACAGTAGACGCGTCCGAACAGCAACGTGAGTACGATCAGTGCTGCAACCACGCCGAAGTTCAGGGCAAGCAGTGCGGGCAGGAACTGTATTTTTGCCAGAAATCCGAACCATGCGTGGAGCGTTCCCGTGAAGTCGAGGAACAGCAGCGTGATCAACATACAACAGACGGCAGCAGCCGTGATTCTTATTTTTCGCAGCATAGGTTTATCCGGTTGCAGGAGTCAAAAAAGTAAACGTAGCGTTCATAACAACGAATGTATATATTGTTTGTCTGAAACCGGGCACAATCATCCGTGCAAGACCTTGGTGCTTCCGGCTGTGAATGTCCGTGCTGTTTGGCCCGTAAATGCGGGAATGTCCCGTGTACCCCGCTTGTTATAGTACTCTTGTTATCGTGTCGGTGTCCTCTTGGCAATATAATAAAATTTATTCGATCACTCCGATTCTTCGCAACCATTTGGCCACTTCCGGAGCGGCCTCTTGCACGCTGCCGCCCCGGACAGGCAATCCCGGAAGCAAAGTCGCGCCTGCACACAGTTTTTTGATATCGGCTTCGCTGTGCCCCATGCGGCTGCCTTCGTGCGTCATGAACGGGGCGATGGTCTTACCCGAGAGGTTGTACGAAGAGAGGAAAGTCGCGACCGGCGGCGCGATCGTGTACCACCAACAGGGTGATCCGACGAAAATGATGTCGTATTTTCCGAGGTTTTCGGGTTTTGATTTCAGGGCCGGTTTGAAGCCGGAGTTCACCTCTTTCTTCGCCTGGTCGACTACCGCCTGGTAGTTAGTGGGGTAGGCCGCGGCAGGTTCTATCTCGAAAATATCCGCTCCCGTCGCTTCCCGGATCTGTTCGGCTACGGTACGGGTGTTGCCGCTGTGTGAAAAGTAGGCAACCAACATTTTTTTAGGGGCCTTCGCCGTCTGGGCATTCAGGCCGTCGTGTGTAATCATCATTGCGGTAAGTGCGGTTAAAATGATTTTTGTTTTCATGATTGCGTTTTAGTTTCGTGTATTTGTCCGCTGTTGCGTCGGGGCGGTCTCCGGGCGTCATTGCGGAAGGCTGTACTCTCCCCGGGGCGATGATGGATTACATCCGGGGCGGCAGACTCCCTGTTTTCGTACTTCATTTTCCGGTTGTAGTGCTCCTGGTTCTGTTGATGCAGCAAAATTACGGTATGCTTACAGCCGGTTTTGTAGACGCATTACAGGGTTTTTTACCATGATTACCGATTTCGCATCCGCAACGATGCAGGCGCGGTGAAAAACATTAAATTTGTACGAAACCAAATCCGAAAGCTATGGATAAGATCATACACATCGAAAATATTTTTCAGTATAACGAACGCGTGGGCGTCGAAACCCTGCATCCGCTGGTCAGCGTGATCGACATGTCGCAGGCCCGTCGGTTGTCGCACCAGCGCCAGACCTACGGATTTTATACCGTATTCCTGAAAGAGGTCAAGTGCGGCGATATGATCTACGGGCGCGAGTATTACGACTATCAGGAAGGTACGATCGTTTGCCTCGCTCCGGGTCAGGTCATCGGTTTCGAGGATAACGGAGAGGTGTTCCAGCCCAAAGGATGGGCCCTGCTGTTCCATCCCGACCTGATCCGCGGGACTTCGCTGGGACGCAATATGAAAAATTACACTTTTTTCTCGTATGAGGTGAATGAGGCGCTGCACCTTTCGGAGCAGGAGCGGCAGGTCGTCGTGGATTGCCTGCGGCGGATCCGGCACGAGTTACAACATGCGGTCGACCGTCACAGCAAGACGATCATCGCGATGAATATCGAGTTGCTGCTCGATTACTGCGTGCGTTTCTACGAACGGCAGTTCATTACGCGCAACGAAGTGAACCGCGATATTCTGGTGCGTTTCGAAAACGTGCTCGACGAATACTTCGTTTCGGACCGGCCCCAGCAGATCGGATTGCCGTCGGTGGGATACTGTGCCGGGAAATTGCATCTTTCGCCCAACTATTTCGGTGACCTGATTAAAAAAGAGACGGGCCGGACGGCACAGGAACATATCCAGATGAAGCTGATCGACCTGGCCAAGGAACGGGTGTTCGACACGGGCAAGTCGATCAGCGAGATTGCCTACGAACTCGGGTTCAAATATCCGCAGCATTTCACGCGACTGTTTAAAAGGATTGTCGGCCAGACCCCGAATCAGTACAGGATGATGAACTGACCGGAATAATGCCATAAATCGGTGCGGTTTTTCGGAGGATTCAGGCCATAATCCGGATTTGCGACTACTTGACTACGCTATTGGCTGCGGGATACCCGGGTAACATGAATAAAGCCATGCAGATCCAACAGACCGGCATGGCTTTGTCGTTGTCTATCCGTAACTACTGGATTGGTGTGTTTTGCTGTTGCTGTCGTCGGTCGCGGCGTCCCATTACCACGCTGATGATGATCGGGATGGCCAGGAATATGACCGTCCCGGTGGCGACCAGTGCCGTATAGAGCGTCGGACTGCCTACAGGTAACTGTGACGGCGGGAAAAATGTCACGGTGAAAGCGAACAGCACGGCCAGGAAGCCGCCCCCGCCGATGATCCACATCCCGGCGTTGCCACCCGGTACACGGTAGCTGCGGGGCAGTTGGGGCTGCGTATAGCGCAGGCGGATGCCGGCAGCATACATCAGCATATACATAATCAGGTAGAGGCCGATGGTCAGAGCGCTCAGCAGGAAGAAAGCCACGCTCACGTCTTTCATCACGATGTAGAGCGACGAGAGTACGGTAACGATACAACCCTGGATGAGCAGGATGTTGATCTGACTGCCGTTTTTATTGGTCTTTTTCATAAAATCGGGCAGTTGACCCTCTTTAGCCGTCCAGAGCAGGCCACGGCTGGGACCCGAGATCCATGACATTACGCTTGCCAGCGCGCCGAATGCGATCAGCAGGCTCAGGACATTGGTCAACCAACCGACATGGTAATGCTTGAAGGCGATGTCGAACGTGGTGAACAACCCCGACTGGAGATTGATCTGATCGTAAGGCGTGATAATGGCTACGGCCAGCGAACCCAGCGTGAACAGCCCGAACGAGATGAAAGCGGCTATGAACATGGCGCGCGGGAACTGTTTTTGCGGTTGTTTCAGTTCGGGGGCATGGACCGCATGAACTTCGACGCCGGCGAAAAGCAGCAGGATTCCCGCCAGGAAAGCGATGTCGTTCATGCCCGTGATGTGCGGGAAAAGGCGGGGATGGGCGTGTCCTGCGCTGGCGTTAACGACCTGCGAAACCTTTTCCGGAATGTGCTGGAAGGCGATTTCGTTACCGCCCAATACCCAGATCAAGGCCAGCGCGATGATGACCACGCCGGGCAGTACGGTTCCGATGATAAAGCCCTTGCTCGTGATTCCGGAGACGGTCGATGTGCCCTTGAGCGTCACCCATGTGGCGAACCAGTACATAATGATCGAGAAGAGTCCGACGAAAACGCCGTTTTGCGCAAGGTCGGGTACCCCGATCATGTACGCGATGGATGCGGCGGCAAATCCCAGGACGGTGGGGTACCACACCACGTTCTGAATCCACTGGAGGAAGATGGCCGTAAAGCCCAGATGCGGGTTGAAAGCCTCTTTCACCCAGGAGTAGACGCCTCCGCCGCGGGAGGCGAATGCGCTGCCCAGTTCGGCTCCGACCAGTGCGGCGGGAATGAGGAACAGAAAGGTCGCGAAGAAAATGTAGAAGAACATCGTAAGCTCTTCCTGGGCCATCATCGGCAGGCCGCGCCGGGCGATCACGGCCCCCGGCCAAAGATATCATCGGCAGTCCCCGCAGGCTGATTACGGCGGCGGCCGTCATCAGCGCGAGTTGCATGGTCGTAATGTTTTTACTTTTAGCCATTGTCGCGGGGTTTTGGGAAATTTACTTCTGATCTCTAACAGTTTTCGTGCCGTAAAATCAAGTGCAGGTTACCGATCCGTCGTATTTTGAAAATTCAACAAGTTGTTATATTCAGAATATTGAGTAACTTTATTGACTCAAAATCGTGTTAATAACCCGTATGAAGATATCTTTGCTCCAAACCGATATCCGCTGGAAAGACCCTCGGGCCAACCGCCGCCGGGCCGAAGAGTTGATTTCGGACCTTCCGGCGGCCGACCTGATCGTGCTTCCCGAGATGTTCACGACCGGTTTTTGTACCGATCCAACCGAAACGGCCGAACCTGCCGACAGCGAGACTCTTGCCTGGATGCGCTCCGTGGCGGGCGCGAGGAATGCGGCCGTGGGCGGTAGTGTCGCTACCGAGGCCGACGGCCGCTACTACAACCGGTTTTATTTTGTCAAGCCCGACGGCAGTTACGCCACTTACGACAAACGGCATCTGTTCTCCTTCGCCGGGGAAGACAAGCGCTATACCGCCGGTACGGAACGTGTCGTTGTGGAGCATTGCGGGTTCCGCATCCTGTTGCAGGTGTGTTACGACCTGCGTTTTCCGGTTTTCGCCCGCAACCGGGGCGATTACGACATGATTCTTTATGTCGCCAACTGGCCGACGGTGCGTATTTCGGCGTGGAATGCACTGTTGAGGGCCCGTGCCGTCGAGAACCAATGCTATGTTGCGGGAGTCAACCGCACGGGTGACGATCCGGCCTTGGTCTATGACGGTTCGAGTGCGCTGATCGGTTTTCTGGGCGAAACCGTCGCGGCCGCGACTCCCGGTCGTGAAGAGGCCGTTCAGGGTGAAGCCGACCTGAAGGCCTTGGAAGCGTTCCGGGCTAAATTTCCGGCCCTTCGGGATGCCGATGCTTTTACTTTAATCGAATCATGAAAGATAAACTGTTGATATTGGGCGACCAGGCCGTGGCGCTGGGCGCCCTGCATGCAGGGATTTCGGGCGTGTACGCCTATCCCGGCACACCTTCCACTGAAATCACTGAATACATCCAAAGTTCTCCCCTGGGCCGGGGCCGGGGAGTATATTGCGATTGGTGCACGAACGAAAAGACGGCTATGGAAGCCGCTCTGGGGGTCTCCTTCATCGGTAAGCGCGCCTTGGTCTGCATGAAGCATGTGGGTCTGAACGTGGCGGCAGACGCCTTCGTCAATTCGGCCATGACCGGAACCCATGGCGGGTTGGTCGTGCTGGTGGCCGACGACCCGTCGATGCACTCCTCGCAGAACGAACAGGACTCCCGTTTCTACGGCAAATTCGCCATGGTCCCCATTTTCGAACCTTCGTCCCAGCAGGAGGCTTACGATATGGTACGCGATGCTTTCGATCTGTCGGAACGCGTGAAACTTCCGGTTTTGATGAGGCTGACTACCCGTATGGCCCATTCCCGCGCCGTAGTGGTTCCTGCCGTTCCCCGGGATGAGAACCCGCTCTCTTTCCCCGAAGACCGTGCCCGTTGGGTGCTGTTGCCGGTCAATGCCCGCCGCCGTTATAACGAATTGCTGGCTGTTCAGGCCGATTTGCAGCGGCTTTCAGGCGCATCGCCTTACAACAGCTACCGGCCGGGCGACCGCCGGGGGGTGATCGCCTGCGGTATTGCTTTTAACTACCTGATGGAAAATTATCCGGAAGGTTGCGGACGGACGGTGTTGAAAATTTCGCAATATCCACTGCCGGTGGAGACGCTTCGCCGCATGATGGCCGAATGCGATGAAATTTTGGTGCTCGAGGACGGCCAGCCGTTCGTCGAAGAGCAACTGCGCGGGTTGCTGGACGAGAGCGGCAAGATCAAAGGCCGCATGAGCGGCGAGTTGCCCCGTGCGGGCGAGTTGACCCCGGACAATGTACGTGCGGCTTTGGGGTTGCCGGCCGCTCCTGTGGCCGATGCCTGTGCGCGTGTGGTTCCCCGGCCGCCCGCGTTGTGTGCCGGTTGCGGCCACCGCGACGTGTACGAGATGCTTAACGAAGTGGCTAAGGAGTATGAAAATAGCAAGATATTCAGTGATATCGGTTGCTATACCCTCGGAGCCCTGCCGCCTTTCCGGGCGATTGACTCTTGTGTGGACATGGGGGCTTCGATCACGATGGCCAAAGGGGCTGCCGACGGCGGACTGTTTCCCTCCATTGCCGTGATCGGGGATTCGACTTTCACGCATTCGGGCATTACGGGCCTGCTGGATGCCGTGAATTCACGGGCTAACATTACCGTGGTGATTTCGGACAACCTGACTACGGCCATGACCGGCGGTCAGGACTCGGCCGGCACCGGGAAGCTGGAAGCCATTTGCCTGGGCGTGGGCGTCGAGAAGGAGCATGTGCGCGTGGTGGTACCCATGGCCAAAAACTACGACGAAATCCGCAACGTGTTGCGCGAGGAGATCGAATACCCGGGCGTATCGGTCATTATACCCCGGCGCGAATGCATCCAGACCCTGAAAAGAAATCTTAAGAAATCGAAAGCATAACATGAAACTGGATATTATCCTTTCCGGCGTCGGGGGACAGGGCATCCTCTCCATCGCCGCCATCATCGGGGAAGCCGCCCTGCGTAAGGGACTGCATGTCAAGCAGGCCGAAGTGCACGGCATGAGCCAGCGCGGGGGCGACGTGCAGTCGAACTTGCGGCTGAGTTCCTCGCCGATCCATTCCGACCTGATTCCCAAGGGTAAAGCCGACGCCATTCTCGCGTTGGAGCCGATGGAAGCGCTCCGCTACCTGCCTTATCTTTCGGACGGGGGGTGGATCGTGACCAATGCCGCCCCGTTCGTCAATATTCCCAATTACCCCGACCATACGGCTCTGCTCGATACGTTGCGCACGCAGCCCCGGGTGATCCTGATCGACGCCGATGCGTTGGCAAAAGAGAATTCGGTTCCCCGGGCCGTGAATATGGTGTTGCTCGGGGCTGCTTCGGTCGTGCTGGGGTTCGATGCGGAGCTGTTGGAAGCTGTTGTGGCGGATTTTTTCGCTTCAAAAGGAGATCGGATCGTAGAAATGAACCGGTTGGCTTTCCGGGTGGGACGGGAAGCTGGCGGGCACCAGGTAAATTCGGCGGCTCATGCAAAATAGGGTATACAGCCAAGAACTCGTCGACCGGGTGGTCGACGAGTTGAAAATCACCGATCTGGAGCAAGCGACGATCGGGCAGGTCGTGTTGTTGGCTTCTCGCCTGGAGGAGCTGACGGGCATCCCGTTTATCCGGATGGACCAGGGCGTGCCGGGTTTGGAACCGTGCAGGATCGGTACCGAAGCCGAGAAACAGGCGCTCGATACTTGGATTCCGGCCATTTATCCGGCGGCCGAAGGCATTCCGGAGCTTAAAACGGAGGCGTCCCGTTTTGTGAAAGCTTTTCTGGATGTCGATATTTCGGCGGCGGCCTGTGTCCCGGTAACCGGGTCGGTGGCCGGGTCGTTCGGATCGTTCATCGCCTGTACCCAGTGTGATCCGGGGAAGAATACCGTTCTTTTCATCGATCCCGGCTTTCCTATTCAAAAGTCGCAGCTCAAAGTACTCGGTATTCCGCATGTGCAGTTCGACGTACACGATTTCCGGGGCGAGAAACTGCGGGCGAAGTTGGAAAGTTATCTCGAAAAGGGGAATATCGCCGGGATTATCTATTCGAATCCCAATAACCCGGCTTGGATTTCGCTGACGGAAAGTGAACTGCAGGTGTTGGGCGAACTGGCTACCCGGTATGGTGCCGTCGTGTTGGAAGATCTCGCTTATTTCGGCATGGACTTCCGCAGCGACTTCGGCCGTCCGTTTGAACCGCCTTATATTCCTACGGCCGCACGCTATACCGACAATTACATCCTGATGCTTTCCTCTTCGAAGATATTCAGCTATGCCGGCCAGCGCGCGGCTATGCTCTGTATCTCCGACAGCCTGTTCGGGCGCCGTTTCCCGGCTTTGGCCGAAAGGTATGCCGGGGCGGGAATTTTCGGCCCGACGCTCATCGGGTCGATCCTTTATATGATTACCTCGGGCATCACGCACTCGACCCAATTCGGCTACGCTGCCATGTTGCGGGCCGCAACCGAGGGCCGGTTCGACTTCGTGAAGGAGACTTCGGAGTACGCCCGCCGTTCCCGCAGGATGAAAGACCTTTTCGAGCAACACGGCTTTCATGTCGTTTATGACAAGGATATCGACCGGGCGATCTCGGACGGGTTCTTCTTTACGATCGGATACGGCGGGATGCCTTGCGGCGAGCTGATGCGCGAACTGCTTTATTACGGGATCAGTTCGATTTCGCTCTCCACCACCGGCAGCGAGCAACAGGGTATCCGGGCCTGTTGTTCGCGCATGAGTGAAGATTTGTACGGAGTGCTAGACGACCGCCTGCGGGCATTCCGCCTGGATCATTAACCGTTGCGAATGGTTGTTGTAAGGGGTCTTTGAAAAAACTGAAGGCCCGCCGGAATAATGCGGAGCGCAGGCAAACTGCACCGTAAACATCCGGAATAGATTGAAATAAGTTGGAAATAACCTGAAACCATGATCTGGAACCAACCCAAAGAGTGTATGGGACGCGAGCAGATGCGCGCCCTCCAGGGAGAACGCCTGCATAAGCTCGTCGAGAGAGTCTATCACAATACGCCGTTTTACCGCCGCAAAATGCAGGAGATGGACGTGACGCCGGACGATATCCGGACGGTGGACGATGTCGTCAAGCTGCCGTTTACCACCAAGCAGGACCTTCGGGATAACTATCCGTACGGGCTTTTCGCCGTTCCGATGTCGCAGATCGTGCGCCTGCACGCCTCTTCGGGTACGACGGGCTCTCCCACCGTGGTAGGCTATACCCGCCGCGATTTGGCCATCTGGTCGGAGATGATCGCCCGCTGCCTGAGCGCTTTCGGGACCGACTGCAACGACATCTTTTCGGTGGCGTACGGTTACGGTCTGTTTACCGGCGGATTGGGGTTGCACTATGGGGTGGAGCACTTAGGGGCGACCGTCATTCCGATGTCGAGCGGCAATACGGCGAAGCACATCAAGCTGATACACGATTTCGGAGCGACCGCTATCACCTGCACTCCCTCATACGCCCTTTACCTGGCCGAAGCGATGGCCCAGGCCGGGATTCCCCGGGAGGAGTTCCGCCTGAAAACCGGTATCTTCGGGGCCGAACCGTGGACCGAGAACATGCGCCGCGAGATCGAAACCAAAATGGGAGTAAATGCGTACAATATTTACGGACTAAGCGAAGTCATGGGGCCGGGGGTGTCGCACGAATGCGCCTGCAAGAACGGGTCGCACATTATAGAAGATCATTTTTTGCCCGAGATCATCTCGCCCGATACGCTGGAACCGCTGCCGTACGGCGAGCAGGGGGAACTGGTTTTCACGACGCTGACCAAAGAGGGGATGCCGTTGCTGCGCTACCGGACCAAAGACCTCTGTTCGCTGACCGACGAACCGTGCCCGTGCGGACGTACCAACGTGCGTATGAGCCGCATTGTAGGCCGCAGCGACGATATGCTCATAATACGGGGTGTCAACATCTTCCCGTCCCAGGTCGAGAGTGTCATCCTCGAAATGGAAGAGTTCGAGCCGCATTACCTGCTGGTGGTTGACCGCGTACAGAATCTCGACAGCCTCGAAGTACAGGTCGAGGTTCGCGATGGCTTTTATTCGGACGAGGTCAGCAAGATGATCGGGCTCAGGCAGCGGCTCGCTGCCCGGTTGCACAGCGTATTGGGTTTGAAAGCCGATATCAAGCTGGTAGAGCCTTCGAGCATCGAACGCAGCGAAGGGAAAGCGCGCCGGGTGATCGACAAACGGATCCTGCACTGATGACCGGTCTGAACCATTACAGTCAATCGCAAATACCGCAGAACTATGAAAATCAAACAGCTTTCCGTATTCGTCGAAAACAAAACCGGACGGATCAACGAGGTGACCCAAATACTGGGAAGCAACGGTGTGAATATGACGGCATTCAGTCTGGCCGACAGCGGTGAATTCGGCATCCTGCGTATGATCGTATCGGATGTGGGACGGGCCGTCAGTGCGCTCAAGGAAGCGCGTTTCGGGATCAGTGTGACCGAAGTTGTCTGTTTTTGCTGTCCCAATGAACCGGGAGCGCTTTCAATCGTACTCGACTGCCTGGCCCGAGAGAATGTGTTTATCGAGTACATGTACGCTTTTTCCGACGGAGATACGGCCCGGGTGGTCATCCGGCCGACCGACCTCGACCGTTGTATCGAGATCCTGACCCGTTGTAAATGTAATTTGTTGAACCGGGATAATCTGTCCCAGAAATAGGGATAGCAGGCTTCTTGCCGGCTGAAATTTGCGGGCCGAAGTTAATCCTGTTCGAAAGTTGGGTTTATCGGACTTGGGTGTTCAGATGTCCGACTCAAGGCTGAAACGGGACAGCAATAAAAACGGAAGGAGGGTACGATATTCCTCGTAAACTCCTTCCGTTTTTATTGTTCAGCGCTCCCTCTTATTATTTATTGCAGGGAGTGGATACGGGGTAACGGAAAAACATCTGGAGATCGGGGAGAATTAAAGCGCGACATGAATGTGGTGTGGGATGAGTACCATGAAGTTGTGGGAAAGTAAATCAAACCATGTACTATAGGGAAATAATTTTCGTATAAGATTGCGTATAGGATTCAAGTATGGCGAGTATAAAATTGTTATTGAATAAGGACCAGATTCACAAAGACGGAACTTTTCCGCTGGTGTTCCAGATCATCCATCGGCGCAAAAAAAAACTTATATATACACCTTATAGAATATTTGCGGATGAGTTCGACACGGTGAATCATAAGGTTTGTTATGTGTCCGATACCCGGCGTTCACTCCGGGAGATCAGGAGCATTAACCGCAACCTCGGGAAACAGTATCGTAATATTCAGTCGCACATCGATGCGCTCGAAAGGCGGCAAACCGATTATACGGTAGGGGATATTCTTTCTCATTACAAAGTCGAGCATAATCCGCTCAGCCTGCTCCATTATATGGATACCCAGATCCGGCTGAAACAGAATATGGGCAAAGACGGTACGGCGGCTGCATACCGGAGCACCCGTTCATCGGTTGCGACGTTCATCGGCCAGCGGCAGGTTACCCTCAATCAGCTCGACACAACATTTCTGCGGGGGTACGAACAGTTTCTCCACCGCCGGGGCGTGACCGATAATACGGTCTGTTTCTATATGCGCAACCTTAAATCGATGTTTCATCAGGCGGTGCTTGACGGTTTGCGTCCTACGGAAGAGAACCCGTTCAAGCTTCTGCGGGTGAAACCGCGTGAGACGGTTAAACGTGCCATAGACCGGAATACGATACGGCGAATGGCTGAATTGGAACTTTCGCACAAACCCCATTTGGAGCTTGCACGGGATTTGTATTTATTTAGTTTCTTTTCCCGGGGCATGTCTTTCGTGGACATTGTTTTCCTGAAAAGGAGCCGCCAGGAGATCGATTACTACCGTAAAAAAACCAAACAGCGGTTACGCATCGGTCTTACTCCCCAATTGTCTGCGCTGATTAACAAATACGATAACAATACGGAATACGTTTTTCCGATCCTGAATCCCAACAGCCCCAAGCCACTTTATAAACAGTATCGTTTGGCACTGGAACGGGTCAACCGCAACCTGAAGCAGGTTGGGCGCATGCTTGGAATTGAGACCAAGCTGACGACCTATGTGGCGCGGCATAGCTGGGCTACCCAAGCCCGTCGGAGCGGTGCCCCGATGGCTGTGATCAGTGAGGGGCTCGGACATACCTCGGAGGAAACGACACGGATTTATCTGCAGAAATTTGATCAAAGTATCCTCGATAAGGTCAATGAACAGCTATCCGAGTTGTGATAATCGTGTTTTTTTTGAATTTTCCGCACGAAAAAACACGGTTAACGGAACAAAAAATAAAATTTATTCTTATATTTGTCTGAATGCGACTCTATTCTAAATAGAGCCGCATTTTTTTGAAAGCTCCGAACCTGTCATCCTGTTCAATTTCTGTAGTACAAAGGTAACTCGTTTTCATTTTACGATATACCATCAAAAGTATCTTTTCAATCACCTTTTGTGTCAGATTCGGTTGTTGACAGCCAATCCTTCATAAAAGAACAGAATTGAGGATCAGTGATATTCAGCGCAGCTCCGAATGATAAAATCAGTGCCGGTATGAGGAGGTACCCGGGTCTGCATGCTGACTGGCGATACTTCTGTACCGGTTCATCAGCTGTTTTGGTGTACAACCGAATTCCTTCCTGCAAAAATTGTGGAAACTCTCTTTGGAGGCATAACCGAATTTCTCGTACAGGTCATCGATACATATCTGCGGATTGACAACCATCCGAATAATCTCTTCCCGGCGGTGTTTCAGTATCCATTGATAAGCGGAGGCCCCAAACTCTTTTTTGAAGCGCCGATAAAAGACGGGCTTACTGACATTGGATAACTCGATGAGCTCTGCGATGGAACTTACTTTTTTGTAATTGTCATATATGAACTGCCTGAAATCCATTGACTTGCCGATGAGTTCATAAAACAGGTAAGTGATTTCTTCCTTGGTGTAAAACCATCTCAGGCAGAGAAAAAGCTCCTTGTGCTTGATTTCGTGCAGGTGTGCACAGTTGATCCCGTTTTGCAAGTAATAGATCAGCAGGTGAAAAAAATCAGTCAGCGGGTAACGGATCGGGGTAGCACGGAAATCGTATTTGATACTGGAACGGTAATTCGCATATGACTCAAACACCAGTTTGTCACATTCCCCGATCAGGCAGTCAAACGACATGACCACGATTTTCATGTCTTCTGTTACTTGCCCTACATAACTGGAACGCCGATGGATAAGTACCATTTCTCCCGCCGAAAATTTTTTCCCGAGAAAGCATCCGTAATCGATCGTACAGCTCCCCTCGAGGAAAACCAGCAATTGGTGGGATAGCCCTTGCTCAAGGCCGAACATGTTTCCCTTTTTTAGTTTTTTAAAGACAAATCCGGTTCTGATGTCGGCCAGGTAGCGGTTGCAGGTAAGGTGTTCTTTAAGATAAAGCAGATCATGTAGTTTTGGTTCCGTATTGCTGTGCATGGTTTATTTATTTGGGGCCTTTACGCGAGTCGTCCGGTCGGATCTGTTTCAGTAATGTTTCAGGAAATGCGTCAGTTAATTCATTATTAACCAATGGTTAAGTATCATTTTATAAATATTATCATATACATGTCTTTTAACTGAAACATATATCTGTATGGTGTGTGTGTATGTTGTTGCATGTCAGTGCTATATGTATTGTATTTATGTGTGCGGCTCTATTTAGAATAGAGCCGTATTTTTTAAATAAGTATACGAACGGCATTGTAAGGTTGGAATCGGCAGACAAATTACAGAACGAACGATGGGTATGGCAGAAAAAATTTTACCGGATTATCGTAGACGGGATAACACTCCGTCTCTTTCCAGCATGTTTTTATTCTGTTGCGGAACGGCCTTTCCATGTCGCCTTGTTATTCGGGATCGTCCCCTCCGGGGAGTGGCCGGGTACAACAAATGGCATCCAATAACAAAAGAACGGTATTAAGCTTATTATAAGAATGTTAAACTAAACGACAAATCTCATGAGAAGAAAATTTACATTTGGATGGATCGCGATGAGCGTCCTGGCCCTGGCCTCCTGTTCGAAGACCGACCCGGGCAAAACTCCGGGAGTCCCCGACGGAACCCCGACAACGGCACGCATCACCCTGTCGCAGACAGGACTGCAGAGTAAAGCGAATGATCCCAACGGTACTGCCGAAGAGGGGAAAGTTTCCAATGCTACGCTTTACGTATTCGCCAACAAAACGCTGGCCTCGGTCGTAACGTTCGATGCGAACTCCGAAACCAAAATGTTCGCGACCACGACCGGTCCCAAACAGCTCTTCGCCTGCGTGAACATGAACGCCAAACTGGCGGGCCTGAATATCGCGCCGGGTATGGAGTTGTCCGTGTTCAAGAAAAAGATTCAGAAGGTAGAGTCCCTTCAGGAGTTCAAGGATAACGTGACGAAGGCCAACGAATTCTGGATGACCAACCTGGAAAACGACGCGCCGGTGGTTACCGTTGAAAAGGCTACGGACCAGGATGTGACTGATGGCTTGCAAAACAACTTCACGATCAAGGTGGGTCGCGTTTGCGCGAAGGTGGACCTTAGCCTGTCGAGCGCCGTGACCCAGGAGGGCGGTCAGTTGGAGGATATCTCCTACAAGGTGTGCAATAACCCGAAGGAGATGTACCTGATGCCTGTTTATGCCGGTCCGAACTATGAACAACCCGACCTGCTGACCCCCAATTACGACAAGGAGTTTGCAACCGACGTTACCCCCGGAAAAGTAACTGCGGCCGACTATTTCCAGACCGACGCGATCCTGCTTTCCACTCCTTCCCATATCTCTTACATGGCGGAAAACAGCAACAAACCGGTCTATATGTCCAAAGCGACCTATCTGGAGGTGAAAGGCACCTGGACCCCCAATGCAGACCAGATTCGGGATGGTGGAACGATCAACAAAGGCACCACCTTCTACCGGATCGCCCAGATGGATGGCCAAAGCCATATTACCGGCTATAAGCCGGGAGTGTACGCAACCCAGCCGTCAGTGGGAACAAATGAGAAGGTTGTTACATATACCGACGGCTTCTGCTACTACGGGATCTGGATCGCCGACAACAAGATCACCATCCCCAGCCTGAAATACACCGTGAAGCGTAATACCTATTTCAAGGTTTCCATCGACGATATCAGCGGCCCGGGAGCCGGTACGCCCGGGGATGTGACGCCCGACCCGAGCAAACCGGTCGAAGAGACCGTAAACATGAAGGCGACGATCGACGTGCAGCCCTGGACGGTGGTCGAACAGCACGCCGGTATTTAAGCGTAACGATTCCTAATCTTATCTGTGATATGAAACATGCATTCAAAATAACTGTTTGCGCATTCGTCCTCTCGCTGGGTCTGCTCTCCTGTAACAAGGGGGGCGACCCGCCGGGGCCGGACGATGCCCAGGGGGGCAAGGTTACCGTGTCGTTCGGGTTCGCAAAGGACCCGGCTCCGGAATCTAAGGCCGACTATACGCCCTCAACGACCCTTCCTACGACCTCCTGGTCCCGCAATATCAAGGATCTGCTGATCCTGTTCGTAGACCAGACCACCAGCAGGGTCAAGGATGCGCGTAACATCACGCCGGTTCCCACCTCCAACGACGGTGCAGTGCAGACGGTCACATTCACCAATATCGTCGCCAATACAGGAGGATCGAAATATGATGTTTACGTGATTGCCAATTCCCAGCAGACCGCATCCATTAAGCCCGCAGAGGGTTGGAATGCCTCGAATGTCAAAGGCCGGGCGATCAGCGCCCTGCTGATGGACCTGGTGGTGAATCCCGCTTACGCAACGGACAAGCCGACCTATGACGCTACCCATCCCGATCCGGAGGCTAATTCTACGGGCTATTCGGAACCCGCGGAGATATTCCTGGCCAAGCAGCCGAATATTGCCGTGGTTGCGGATCAGAATAACACGCTGCCTGTTTTCAATCTGACGCGTGCCGTGAGCCTGATGCGCGTTCGAATCGACCAGCATGCCAACGGCAACGACCAGGTGAGCTTTACCGCTCCCGAGGCCAGTTTCCGGATTCGTCGCTCCGGGATCAGCCTGCGTCCCGACGGTACGGTAACCTACGCCTCGCCGAAGCGTGAAACGGCTGTGCTCTATACCAAAGGAGCGTTCCGGACGACGGAACCGACCGCGGCAGACGGTTACCAGGTCGGTGCGGGCAAATCGATCCTCAATGCCGGTGAACACGTAACCCTGTGGAAAGATATTCTGATGCTTCCGGGCGGCGGTACCGTCAGTGCGGAAAAATTCGATGTCGTGCTGATCGGCAAGGCCCAGGCAGGTTATGTGCCTCTGGGCAAAGCACCCAATCAGCCTTTGGGCAGTAGCGGCGGTCGCGTAGCCTGGAGCGGCGCCGTGAACGTAGGTGTGACGGCCAACAACATCCTCGAGGTGACGCTTCCCCTGGAGAGCGCAGGGAAGTGGATCGACGATCCTGACGAACCGGGTATTCCCGATGTCGGATTTTATGCACCCGTTACAATTCAGGTGAATTTGGCTGATTGGGGAAACATCATTTCCCAAACGATTCCTCTCTAACAGGTTTGGAGACGCTGTCCCGTCACGGGGATAGCGCCTCCTACTTTTTACTTTCCCAGTGCCGGGGTCGAAAGGCACATCCACTTTTAAATGATTGAACATGAGTTGCCACCTGTCCAGATACATCCGAATGGTTGCCGGCGTGATGCTGCTGTCGTACACGGCGGTGTCGTGTACGAACGATTATTTCCTGGACGAAAATAACTGTTGGCTTTATGTCCCTGAAATCCAAAAGGGTTCGATTCCGGATTTCACCGCCGTTTTCCATGGCGAAAGTGGCAACCACTTGATCACAAGGAAAGTATCGGCGCCGTTCGACAAAAATGAATTGATGCAAAACGGTATCCTTCGCTTCAAGCTGCGACCGGGTCCATGTACCCTCACCGCTTTTGCCCAGACCGGCAACATGCAAATGAGCGAGGGATTGCCGTTGGCCGATTCTTACATTTCCGCGCCACTCGTACCGCAAACCGAGCACGCGTTCGGCCCGTGCGGTCCGTTGCGCGTCCTGCAATGCCAATTGATGCTTTATCCCATCGGGCATCCCGATTCACAGAATCAACATACCATAGACATCAACGGGGGCCAGCTTTACACCGGAACAATCGTTCACGAATTTCGCGATCTTCCCGCCCAGGTCACCCGCATAGATATACGTTACACCGGCTTGTCCACCCGGCTGGGATTTAACGGCCTCTTCGGCGATGAGTCGCCGGATGACTACACGCTGGTCTCCTATGCTGTCGGAGGTCAGCGGGCGGTCACTCATTCTTTCCAGGACATGTACCTGCCTTCGTCGGGCACCCGCCTTGATGGGGCGGAAAGTGAACTCACGCCGCTTAAACTCGACGTGCTGTTCTATGCAGGGGAGGCGGTAATCGGACACTTCTCGGATGAAATATCAGATCCGGTGGACGAAAACGGAGCGACCGTTTCGGGCAAAGTTTACCTGCGTCCGCGCCACACCCTTAAATTTGAATACAAAGGTTTCACGATCACCGGGATCAGTCTCGTCGGCTGGGAAGGCATGCATCCCGGGGATATAACGCCCATGTAACTCGATCGGCGCCTAAAATATAAACCACAGTCTGATGAAAAGAACAATACGAATACTGGTGCTGGGCCTCGTGCTGGTTCTCGCGGCACCCGCGGTAAAAGCGCAGGCGATCAAAACCAATGTCCCGCTGTTGCTGGTCGGTACCCCCAATGTCGGAATGGAATTTACGGTGAGCCAGCAATTCACGACGAATCTCGATATACTTTGGATGCCTTATATGTTCAAAAAACATGAGGAGGTGCTCCGGGCGCTGGTCGGCAGTGCCGATTTGCGGTATTACGTCAAACCGCGCTACTATTATACCAACAATATGTATGACGGTTTCTACCTGGGTCCTTATGTCGAAGCCGGGAATTTCAATATCGGATTTTGGCGGGGTGAAGAGCGGGAAAGTTACCGGTACAAGGGGTGGGGCATTTCCGCCGGTTTGTCGCTCGGATACAAATTTTACCTGTCGAAGCGCTTTCGTCTGGACCTGAACCTGGGGCTGGGGTATGCACACCTGCAATACGATAAATACCAACTTGGCGGCGAATGGGCCGACTATCCGCTGGAACTCAAGGATACCCGGGCTTGGTTCGGACCCACGAAATTCGGCGTACATCTGGTCTATAACCTCTTTAGATAATTTGGCATCATGAATACAACAAACACAAAACAACTGTTCCTGTTTTTGCTCGGAGTACTGCTGGCGGGTACTGTATACGGCATCCGGAACGATGCAGCGGAACAGGAGGGGCAGCGCCGCGAAGGACGGGTCGAACGTTCCGCCGACCTGAATTTCATCAAGGGAAATCCCCAGCGGGCCATGGCGGCTTACAAAAGGGCTTATAACCGCATGAACGAGATGTGCAGCAATGAAAGGCTCAATATGGAGCAACGGCGCAAACTTTTCGGGGATCGCAGCCGCCTGGCCCTGAAAATTGCGAGGAACTATATGTTGTTGCAGGAGCCGGAGCAGGCCGTGATTTATTATAAGGATGTCTGTGATGTAAATGATACATTGTTGACTGTTAATGATGTCTGTTTTTATATCGATGCGCTCCGCCGCCTCGGAGATGACCAACAGGCCGAAATCGTGGCGCGTGGTTTCGCATTCCGCCAACCTTATTCCAACAACCAACGTTATCTCAATACGCTGGCATCGTTGTCCGATGTCCAGCACTATTACGGACGCGGAGATGCGGATTACCGGGTGAACCTGTTGCGTTTGGATACCCCTTTAGCCGAATACTGGCTCGGGGAGTGGGAAGGCAAACCTTTTTACGCGGTCAGCCGGGGACGGATACAGGACCCGCTGAAGATTTATTACCACAGGACCCAGTTCTTCTCGTTGTACGAGGGCACGGTTCCTGAAGCGTTTCGTTTAATTCCCAGGGAGTTGCAAAGTGGTCCTGTGGCGTTTAGTCCGGACGGTAAAACCATGGTCGCCACGGCATTGGTTTATCGCCGTACGGATCGTATCGTTTCGACCGACAGCGATGCCGGGTTATTCGTTAACCAACTCTACTATTCGCGTTACGATGACGTGCGTAAACGCTGGAGCGATTTCCTGCCGTTGTTCGCCAACCAGGAGGGGAGTTCCTACGGTCATCCTGCATTCTATGACGACGGACGGTCGTTGCTGTTCTCTTCCGACCGGGCCGGAGGCTACGGAGGAATGGATCTCTATGAAACGCATTGGGATCCGCAACAGCAACAATGGAGCGATCCCGTCAATATGGGGAGTGACGTCAATACCGAAGGAGACGAGATATATCCCCGCGTCGTGGGCGACGCCCTCTATTTTGCTTCGAATGGCATGGAGGGATTCGGCGGCTATGATATTTACCGAATGAGTTTCATAAACGACGTACTGGTGCCGGGTACGCTGTTCCATTATCTTTTTCCGGTAAATACCGTCTACAACGATTTCGGAATTTTCTTTGACGGCACCGAAGGCTATTTCATATCGGACCGCCGGGGAGCCGCCGGTAAGGATGATATCTATTCGTTCGACAATACGATCTCTCCGCTGAGCAGTGAGTCGGCTATCGGTGTTTCAGCCGAATATTCCGCCATGGTGGGAAACCTCAATTTGATTTCGGGACTGGGGAACAGCAACACGGAAAGTTTCGAGACGGAAGTGCGCCAGTCGCTGATTTATCCGTTGCCCTCGGCCGGGGATCTGCTCGTGAGCGTCTATTTCGACTTCAACAGCAGCGGGCTCAGCGATGAGGCGCGGGAGAATCTTAGAAATGTGGTGGAAACTATGGGATTCAACGACTTGAATGCGATATCGGTAATCGGTTATGCCGATGAATTCGGAACCGAGAAATACAACCTGAAGTTATCCCGGCAGCGGGCGATGACTGTGGCTGAATTTCTTTCCGATCAGGGAGCAAAACCAGTCCTTTATCCCGAAGGCAGGGGCAAACAAAAAGTCCCGGTATCCGATTTTATCGAGGCGCTCCAGAAAAAGGAATCCCGGTATCCGGGTCTCGGGCATTCGGAAATAAAACGGTCTCCGATGAAGCTGACTTTTCAGGAACAGATTGAGGTGACACGGAAAGCCCGGCGTGTCGATGTGATTGTGAAAAAGCAAATGTAATGGAATTCAGATAGATCAGAAAATTAAATACTATGGAAACAGGAAAGAACATCTTCAGGGCGCTTTGTGTGGTGGTCGCGGTTTTTTTTGCCACCCGTGTACAGGCGCAATTTATGCCCGTCGTTTACAACCGCTCTTACGGCGAGGAGATCCATTACAAAATGATTTGTGCGGACTTTAATAACGGCGATGTCGTTGCTGTCGGGGAGAGCGGTTCCCGGCCCATCCTCTCTTGGTTCGACCGTCACGGCGAAAGCATTCTCTCACGTAAATTCCCGGACGGGGACTTTACAAAGATCGCAGGAATATTCCCGTTGCAGGACGGTGAAATCCTGCTGGTCGGGAGTTGCACGCTGTCTCAGCGCGCACAGCGCAACGGTACAATGGGCACAGGCCGGGCTATCGTCCTTACGTCGAAAGGCGCGGTCGAACAGGATGCCCGTGTGGGTATCGAGGGTTCCCGTGTGACAGAGGGACGTCGGCTGGCTGACGGCAGCCTGATTCTCGGAGGCGATTCACCGGCTGTGGACGGTACCCGCAAACCTTTTGTCTGCAAGGTTTCCCCATCCGGTCAGAAACTCTACAACTACATCCCGACAGCCGGGGAGGTTTGTGCCGGGCTGAACGTGCTGGGCAGCTCCACCGAGTATATCCATGCGGCTTTTTCCTCCGAAGACAACGAGGGCAGTTGTGTGGTAAGGCTCGACGAGCGGGGAAAACGTTACTTCATTACGCAGCTTCCCGACCGCACGTTCCGCATCGAAAAAATGGTTTCGACGGTCGAAGGTGATCTTTATCTCGTGGGCGAGGGCCAGAAAACGGGCGGCGCGTTGATCAAGATACGTCCCGAGGGCGATATCGTCTATCAGAAACAGATCGTTCCCACATCCGTGGATACGAAGCTCGACCAACTGATCGTATCTCCCTCCGGGGTGATTATGGTCGGAGGCAACGACCTTTCGAACTCTTATTACGCTCAGTTACGCCCGGATGGGACGGAATTAACATCCTATGTCGACAACGGGGTGATTACCGGGATGACGCAAGATCCCGGTTCGCAGACCTCTATTATCACCCTTTACGACCGTTCGACCTCCCGGGGAAAAGTTGTGAAATTCTCGAACGAGGGGCGCCGGCTGTATGAAAAAAATACATCGGCGGCTTACACCGAACTTCGTATCAACGGTAACGGCGATCTGCTAATGGCCAGTCCGGCAATGGGCAGGTTGAGTATGCTTTCGTCTTTCGGTGAACTGCTTTTTGACCGTTATGTCGTGGAGAACACCGTGACCCAATTTCAGGCTGTGACCTTACCGGCCAACGGCGAGGCGGTATTCCTCGGTGACGGCAGCCAAATCATCAAATTGGCTTACGGGGTATATGTCAGCGATATTCAGGTCAATAAACCGATCATGGGGAACACTACGGCCACTTTCACGGTGACTCTTTCGGGTTACGCTTTTACTCCTGAAGGCGCTCCGCTGCCTGTTACGGTCGATTACAAAACCCGTCCTGTAACGGCTTCCGAAGGAGTCAATTACGATCCTGTAGCGGGAACGCTCTCTTTCGTGCCTTCGACGGACGGTAGCGACCGTTACCTGAATAAATTCTCCGTCGAAGTTCCTATCAACGCCAATGATCTGCTGGAGGGGAGCCGCACTTTCAATCTGGATCTTGCGAATGTGACCAACAGTTACCTGATCCGTGCTTCGAGCCAGGCCCTGATCAAGGACCAGCCGGCCCTTGTTAAAATGGTTGCGACCAAACCGGGTCTTGAAGGACAACAGGATATCGTCTATGAATTGGGCATTTTCAAGACGAACGGGACTCCGCTTACCAATGCCACTCATGCCAATATCGTTATCGATGGTACCTATGGCAAAGGAACGGCCGACAAACTCGATTTCGATATGGGCCGGTTCCCCCGGCTGGTTATCAAACCCGATATGCACAGCGCCCAGTATGCTGTGGCGACCAAAGAGGATACCCGTTACGAATCGGTCAAGACCGTCGTGGTCGATTTCAATCATATCTATGCGATGAGCGATACGGATATCTCTTTCGGCAGTCCGGCATTGAGTTGCAAAGGACTGTTGTACGACCAACCGGCTCTACTGGCGATCGAATCGCTGGGTGATTTCGGACGGAAGAACAATGTCGTGTCCGGATTCTTCAAAGTGTCGTTGCTTCGGGCCAGGGACGGCGCGTTGCAGACCAACTGCAGTGGCGGCGATATCCTGATCGACGCGGCCGTCGACGCTTCCGGCACTGCCCGGTTGGGTGAAGACTTCGTATTGACGAACCTGCACGACTTGCGTATCTGGGGAGATGACAAAAGCAGTACGGTCAATATCGACGGAATGGTGCTTTTCTCTCCCGATTCCGAGGTGCGCAGGGTAGCCGTCAAACTTAATGGCGTTGAAGCCGGTGCCGATGCAGGTAAGATATCCGTTGCTCCGGACAAAGCAATGGCTGGGTTTAACATTGTTGTAAACAAATAATTCGTTCGGAGATGAGATGCTTTCAGCTGTTTCTCTGTGTCGGTATTCTCCTGGGAGCGTGTACGCTGCGCGCCCAGGAGAGTCGGCCTCATTCCCTGGCGCTGCATTGGGGGGTATGGATGCCTTCCGGGGGCAGTTTCCTGGCCCGGGCAGCTTGTATTGCTCCCGCTGCGGAATGGGATTGGCGCATTTCAAAAACCTTCTCTGTCGGTGCCGGTATCGGTTACACCCGGGGAGATGAAAGCGGTGTCACCAGTGACTTTTATGACGGAGACCTCGTGGCGGGATTTACCGACCGGCGTCTGATCCTGCTTCCCCTTACAGCACATTTGCGCTGGTTTCCAGGAGCTTCCCCGCAGCAGAAACTGCAACCTTTTATCGGAGTTGCGGCTGGCGGCCAATACGCGGAATTCCGGATCACCGGCGACCAGATTAATACCTCCCGGGGCCGTTCGTGGGGCGGAGTAGTGATGCCGGAGGCCGGTATCAGTTTCGCCCCCGTCTCCGGAGGTCGTTTGCGGTTCGAAGCGGCATGTGCGTGGCAGTATGCCTCCAATCGGTGGCCCGTGATGCATGTCGGTTCGCTTCGCGGGCTTTATGTCCGTGCCGGTATCCGGTATGTATTCCACCGACAACAGCGGGTATATTGAAAAATTAAACAGAATGACGACAAAACTGATCCGATACGCATGGCCGTTGATGCTGGTCCTTGCACTGTCGTGCTCCAAGAAGACTGTGCTGCCTCCTTCTCCGCCGGATGAAGTCCCCGTAACGATCCGCACTTTGGCCGGCGCAGGGGACGACGAGCAATTGCTCAACGCTTCCGAAGCCGTTGTCAAGTCGGTGCGCGTTTACATTTTCGACGGAAATAAGTTGGATCGGATGCAATTCTTCGGTGAAGACGCAATTGCAAAGGGAATGCGGATGCAGGCCAAAGTTAAAGGGCATAAAACCTTCTGTGCGGTTGTCAATGAGCCTGCGGCGCTGACCGGGACGTTGGAAAACGTGACTACCCCGGCCGGGCTGCAGGCTGTCCTGTTTTCCCTGGCCGATTATATGGATCTGAACCGGAGCGTCAGCACGCTCGACCAGCCGGGTACGGCAGGGGCCTATATGTTGCCCCTGTACGGCGAGAGTAATGAGGTGACGATCACCGAGGACGGTCCCAACGACGTGGCATTCGATATTTACCGTGCCGTTGCCCGTGTCGATCTCTATTTGCGTACGGAGGCCTCCGCCTATGTGAATTGTGATGTCACACCGTCCTCTACGCTGACGGCGGAACGGGGTGCGGATATGGGATGTTTTGTTCCTGACGGGGAGGTAACGCCTTCTCCGGGAGCGGTCCGCACGATTACCCGCACTTCGCCGCTGAGGCTTTCACCGGCAACCGATGTGACGGACAAAAGCGATTACAAGCTTGTCTATTCCTATTACCTGCCCGCGCAACGGTTCGCGCGGGCCGAAGACCGCATCCGGATGACCCTGACGGAACTTGACTGGGAGGGCGATACCGCTTCATACCCCTCCTTTTCCCTGGGCGATGGGGTGGTGGGCTACGACAATACGATCCGGCGCAATTCGATTTATAAACTTTATTGCACACTTTCCCAGATCACCTTTCGGGTGGATGCGACGCTGCATGTCGAGGATTGGGACGTAATCCATCAGCATAGCGGTATCTGAAACATATAAGGCAGAAAAAATGATAATATCCTCCTTAACCATATTTTTCCGGCAGCCTCTGGCGCAGCTCGCCGTGTTTCTGTGCGTATTTTGCGTACTGGTACCGGGGTGTACTAAGGATACGGGCGGTGGTGTTCCGGTCTCTGCGGACTTTACCATCCAGCTCCGTATTCCCGGAAACGGAGATAGCAAGGAGGTCCGGTCGGCTGCTGTGGCTGCGGAATCTTCGATCGATCCGCAGCAGTTGTATCTGCTGCTTTTCCGCGAACAGGCCGGCAAGTTCGAATACGCGGCTTTTTATACCCCCGTTACGGTTACGGCCGGTACGGTGGACGGCGCTACCGTCTACTCCCTCTCGCTCCGGTTTCCTGTTCCGGATCCGCGGGACAGTTACCGGTTCATGGTGCTGGCCAATCTGACCGACGATGAATTCGCCGGTGCGGCTGGTCCGGATGGCAGTAACTTCAAGGCTGCGAACGGCACGGCCGATCCGATGGAAACGATCCGCACGGGCATTACCTATGCACAGCCGGGCAACTGGCCGCTCAGGCCGTTCCGGTCGTTTCCGATGTGGGGCGAAAGCGGTGTTTTCACCGGTACGTCGCATACCGTGGAGAGCGTGAGTATGGTGCGTTCCGTGGCGCGTATCGACGTGGGTGTGAACTTTCAGCGGAATCCGGACGGTAGTTATCCGCTGGATAATATGGTCTCGCAGGGCATCGACGGTTTGAAGTTCCGGGTCACTTCGGTGAAGTTGTACAATGTGCCGGAGAAGGGGGTGGTCGGGCCCGCCGCCGCGAATTATTCGGAATCGGGCCGCTATGTGACGGCGCCGACGTTACCCGGAAACCCGTCGATTCCGCCGGCTCCGGCTTACACGCGGTGCATTTACACCCTGGGCGATTTGGATTATCCGTCCGGCTCTACGCAAAAGCGGTCACTGACCCGCACGCTTTATGTGCCGGAGGCCGCCAATCACGGGATTTCGGATAATGGCCGGGCGGTTTGCCTGGTGGTGGGCGGAGAGTACAACGGATCGTCGACCACGTATTACCGCATCGACCTCTACGACCGGACGCCGGATGCGGCCGGGAACGTCTCCAAACCGACGGCCGCCACCCGGATCGACCTGCTGCGCAACCACATTTACGTGGTGGACATTATCTCGGTCAAGATGAAGGGTTATTCCACTCCCGAAGAGGCTTTCGCCTCCGATCCGGTCTACATGGACGCGACGGTGGAGGTGTGGGACCAGAGCCGGCAGGTCAATGTCTCGCCGGACGGGGTCTACAACCTGAGCCTGAATGCCAACCAATTTTTTTTCAGTGGGTTTTCGACTTCAGGTTCGGAGCAGACGCTTCGCATTACCACGGATTACGACGGTTCGCTGGGCCAGGGCTGGACGCTGACCCCGGACGAGGTGGCCAAGGAGAGTGTTTATTTCCTGCGGAGCGACGGTACGCATTGTCGTTTCGGTGACCCGGAATGGCCGTCGTCGGGTTACAAAGGGACATCCTCTTTTCAGGTGGGGATGGAGGACTTTCTGGCCACTCCCGGCAACGACCGCCGTACGGCGGTCCTCACCGTCCGCGCGGGACGCATCTCCCGGCAGGTCACGTTGAACCAGAAGATTAAGGCCACCGGGCGCATCACCATCGAGGGGACGGGCGACGATGCGAAGCTGGTGCTGACCGACGATCCGACCGACGCGGGCCTCTTTTTTAAACTTTCCTCCGTGATCGGTCTCTACAATGCCTCCGGCCGCAAACAGCCGCTGCCGTGGCCGCAGCCGGACCCCGAGTTGTCGCCCTTTACCCTGGCGGATGTCGCGTTCAATCCCTCCACACGGGCGCTGGATACTTGGCAGTCGTTTGGCTTGCCTACGGGGCATCCTGGCATGCCGCATACACTTGACAATATCCAAAAATCCGGTTTTGGAGATCCGTGCCGGCTGGTCGGCTATACGGCCCGCGAGATTCGGGAACTCCCGGCGGATGCTTCCCGCAGCCGGTACGACAACGGAATGTGGCGGCTGCCGACCGCGGACGAAAATAACGCTTTTTTCGCCTCCCACAGTGCGCCGACAGCGAAGGAGGGGGTTACTGGCTTTTATTTCAGTCCGGGAGATACTTCCGGCACTTTCCTGCCCGCGACAGGCATGCGTAGTGTCTCGGGTTTTCCGTATCTTCCGCCTTTTGCACGGTATCCGGCTTTCTTTCAGGAATCGTCGAATGAGATTGTTATGAAAGGCAGCGATTCCAATCCCGACAATGTGACCGTGGAATTGAGCCCTGTACCTAATAATACCGGCGGTTTCGTAGATGAAAAATATACTATATACGGCCGGCCCATCCGCTGCGTGCGGCAGTTGCCGGACGATCCGCCGCCCGGCACGTAGCGCTGTCCGGACGCACACGCAATACACGAACGCCGACGCGAGGTAGGTATCAACGTAAACACGCTCCACGGAGCAAACGTCAACACGAACACGAGGCCCACGCCAACGGCCATGCAAATGCCAACGCCACACCAACAAAACAGGTAACGACCATGATATTCCGACATTACATGATTCCCGTGCTCCTGACCTGCGGACTGCTGTTCGCGGGAGGGTGCGCGCAGGATTATTTCGACGGCATCGAACCGCTTCCTGCGGGCAGCGTCAATTTTACGGTGGCCGTTCCCGGGGGAGTATCTGCGCCGGGAACCCGCGGCCTTCCGCTGAACGACGAACGGACCATCGACCAGGATAATTTCCGCATTCTGCTCTTCAACGAGAATCCCGCAGGCTCCGGCACGTGGGTTTGCAAGCGTGTGATCCAGCCCGGGCCCACCGACTGGGGGGCCTCCACGACCGTCGGCGGCGTCATGGAGCAGTCTTTCCGCATCGAGTTGCTGCCCGAAGAGAAGGGAATCAAATTCCGGGCGATGCTTTTTGCGAACCTGCTTCCCGCTGAATTTCCGGCCTCGGTGGAGGGTAAGACGATGGACTGGGTGCGGAGCAACATCCGCATCGAACTGCCGGACGGCTCGATGTGGCCGACCGACGGCACGCGCAAACTGCCGTTGTACGGCGAAACGATCGGCACTTTTGACAGCAATGTGTTCAATGTGAAAACCATTTCGCTGATCCGTCCGCTGGCCCGTATCGACGTGGGCGTGAACATCACCTCCCGCGCGGGCGACCTGTACGACCTCGACAACATGGCGGGGTCGAGGCCGGCCCGGGGCGGCGATTTCTCCCTGTCGAGCGTGACGGTACATGCGGGCAGCCGTTCCATACAGGTCGCGCCGGATGCTGCGGCTTACGATCCTGCGGCGGGGAAAGTGACCGCTCCCAGCCTCACGGGGGCGGTGCCTTACGCCGTGTCGCCCGGGTTTACGCCGAATCCCCCCAATGCGAAGACCTATATGCTCTCCCGCGAAATCTACGTTCCGGAGTGCTCCGGCAAAACCGACGACGACGCTGCGGCGGTCTACCTGATCGTGGGCGGCTATTACAACGGATCGTCGACGGTCACCTATTACCGCATCGACCTCTACGATCCCTCCGCGACCGCTGGGCCTTCGGCCGCGAACCGTTTCGATCTGTTGCGCAATTATGCGTACGTCGTCAATATCAAGCAGGTAAAGGGCGTCGGATATGCCGATCCGGAGCAGGCGGCCCATGCCAAACCGGTCAACGACATGGAGGTGACGATCGAAGCCAAAGACCAGGCCGACATGGTCAACATCACCACCGACGGCCAGTATCGTTTGGCACTGAGCGCATCGGGTACGCTGCGGTTCGACCTGCCGGGCCAGCGGCGCGACATCTCGGTCTTTACCGACTACAATACGCTTCCTGGTGCTCCTTCGTCGGGGTGGTCCCTGACCTGGGACAATTACGACACGAAAAAGGACTGGCTGGTCTTTTACGACGATGCCGGGAACGAGATTCCCGAGTCCGGGTGGGCGACCAAAGGAGTCACGAGCGGCCCGGCGGGCGTGACCTCCGCGCTGCATGTCGGCATGAAGCCGTGGGGGGAGGCCGGCGACCGGTTCGTGACGCTCACCTTCACAGCGGGGCGCATGAGCGCTACGGTGCGGTTGCAGCAGCACGTCGACGGCGTGCCGGGCGACCTGGGCGAGTGGGGCGACCAGAATATTCCTGTGGACGTGGTTCCCGTCTCGCTCACGATGCTCCCGGCCAAAGTAGTGGCCAATCAGGCTTGTTATCGGTTCGGCCAAAAGGTGAATTTCGAGTCCAATGACCTGGTCTATTTCAAGGGGTATATCGTCAAAGGGAAGCTGACCACCGACGGGTCGAACCTTCCCGCGTGGCTGCCGAAGGGAAACATTACCGGTTTGCCGCAGGGATCGCTAAAGGGTACTATGGTACTGAATTACGTGGCGACGGCCGAAGAGGAGCATCCCGACGTGATCCTGCGCTTCCAGTGCCGGAACCTGACCAAGGATATCGAGGTCGTTTACGACAACGACATCATCCCGTGGACGACGCTGGCCGGCGAGGGCTGGACGACGCCTCCGGTCGTGAACGGGTTGGGGCTGATGTTCACCCGGATCGGCAACGAAGATCCGTTTAACGGCACTGCCGATGCCGCCGATAAAAAGTTGGCGTGGTCGACCGACAAGAGGCTGTTGGAGGGTACCGAATCAGGATTCAGCGGGGCCGAATGGGGAAACCTCAGAGTGATTAATACTTATGGTGATAAACAGCAAGATAAAATCCCGGCTTTTATTGCGTGTAAAAACCTCGGTTACGGATTCGTTTTACCGACGCGGGACGAGCTGAACGCGGCGCTGAAATGGAACCTGATGCTGGGCCCGTCGTTCCGGTTCGTGCCTCAGAGCGAGGTGTGGACCTGTTCGCAGGTGGACCAAAACAACGCCTACACGGTACAGTACGGGGGCGGCACGGCGGTAACCGTCAGGGAGAGGGATAAAACGGCCTCCTACATCGTGCGTTGCACCCGGCCAATGTAGCAGCCGGGCGGATAAGTCCCGGCGAACGGGAAAATAGAAAACCGAATACCGAAAGTTGAAAATAGGATACATCCGAAGGGTGGCATAAAATGAAATCCGATATGAAAAATAATCTCTTCTGTCTGGTGGTGTTGGGATTGGGCCTGATGCTGGGGGCGTGCGTGAAGGACGATCCGACCGGCCCCGGCACCCCGTTCCGGTTCAATATCTCGATCAGGGATCCGCAGGTGGTGGAGACACGCAGCGCCGCGACCGGCGGCGAGCTGACCATCGACGACGCCTACGTGCTGGAGTTCAATGCCGACGGCACCTTCAAAAACGGCGACAAGGTGCCTGTCTCCTCGATCGTCGGCAACGGCACCCGCAACCCGTCCCTGCTGATGAAACACGGGTTCGCCGAGGGCAACCGGATCGTTTGCCTGCTCAATAGCGGGATGGCTGAACTTCCCGCCGGATTGCAGCCGGGCGTGAGCACGGTGGCCGACCTCAATACGCTCTTCCCGGCCACGTCGTGGAATATGAACCGTTCCGGAGCCGAGGGCGATCGGGGTGTGCCGATGTACGGGGAGATGGACTACGCGTTCGGGGTCGATTGCCCGGTGAGGCGTTCGGTGGCGAAGATCACCCTCGAACTGGCCGGTCCGGCAGGCGGACTTACCGACGACGACCTGAGCTGGGCCATGTACCATGTGCTCGGATCAGGCAAGGGAGCGGTCTACGTCCCCGTCGGGGAGACGGGCATCGTTACGGCGCCGGACATCGCGGCTGCGGATTTCGTCAATACCGCGTTTACGCGTAAAACGCTCGGTTCCTCGGCTACCGAGGGCGAAAAGGCCTATTACATGCCCGAATACGCTACCTCGATCCATGCGGGACTTACGACCGTGGGGGACGGCGATTTCGATGTCGGGCGCACCTGCATGGTCATCCACAGCGCGAGCCGCGGCTACTTCCGCATCGACCTGCGCGACGACAAAGGCAAGTATATCGACGTGCGGCGCAATACCCGGATTGCGGTGACGATCAAAAATATTTTCGGTTACGGGTACCTCCCCCCGGAAGAGTCGCTGCTGCTGCCGGGCAGCAACATCCAGTTCTCGATCAAGCTCGACGGCGACGAGGGCGTGATCGTGAACAACGGCCAGTACGTGTTGCTGCTGTCGGCCGAACGGGTCGTTGTGAAAGACGGCCCCGGTACCTATGTAGCCGCGTATGGACGGTATAAGCCCTCGCCGGAGCTGCCCCCGGCTCCGCCCGACGGCCTGACCAACACCGTCACGTTGAGCGACATCGACCCTGCGAGCGCGGCTTCGAAACTGAGCGTGCAGCCCGCCTCGCTGAGCGATGTGTCGCAGCCGATCAAGATTACGAGCACCGTTGCGGCCGGGACAGCGTGGGAGGCCCTGATCAACGTGCGGGTCGGCAATACGACCCAGGCGATCTATGTGGGTAACCGGGCCCGGTTGGATTTCCGTAAGAACGGTGCCGAGAACGGGGATCCCCCGCCGCCGATTTATGCGAAGTCGGGAGAGACGATTACGATTCCCGAAAAGCCGCGGGATATGAACCGCAGTTTCTTTGTGTTCCTCTGCTGGAATCCGAGCCCGGCCCCCAATAAGGAAAATACGCATGGCGATGTGGCGCCGCTCTCGAAGATTGAGATGCCGGACCAGGGCGGCATTCTCTATGCGCGCTGGGGCGACCAAGCGACGGCGAAATTCGACACAAAAGGGGGAAGCCCGGTTCCCCCCGATCAGGTCAAGACACCCGGACAAAAGTGGGAGAAACCCGTACCCGACCCCACACGGGAGGGATACATCTTCGACGGATGGACGGAAGGTGTCAACCACCAGAAAATCTTTGAGTTCGTTACGGCCAATACGACCTTTACCGCGAAATGGAAGGATAAGTACAAACGCATCACCATCGAGGGGACGGGCGACCAGGCGAAACTGGTGCTGACCGACGACCCGCACGACGCCGGACTCTATTTCAAGTGGGGCAGCGTGGTCGGCCTCTACAACGCCGGCGGGGCAAACAGCCGGTTGCCGGGTGCGGTTGCGGACAACTTTTCGCTCGACGACATCGCCTTCAACCCGATGAAGGCGAATACCGTTACCGACTGGCAGAGCGTGCCCTATACGACCGCATCCACACTCGCGCATGACCTGTACAAAGTGAGGGAAGGGCTGGGCGATCCGTGTAAGCTGGTCGGTTACACGGTCGCGCAGGTCAAGTCGAACAACTTCGACAACAAAACCTGGCGGATGCCGACCCAGCAGGAAAATTTCGATTTCCTCTCGACGCAATCCTATTGGGGAACGAAAGACGGCGTGAACGGCATTTACGGCAGTTGGTCGAACGCCTTTGGTTATACGAGCGGCAGCTTCATGCCGTCGTCGGGATGGCGGACGAGTGCGGACGGAAGCAGGTACTATGCGGCCGAGAAGCCGGTCTACTGGAGCTCCACGGCGGGGACTAATCCCAATACCGGGAGTGCTTGGGAATATACCACGACAGGCCCGAGCTTCAACCTGAAAGCGAATTATGACAGGGGATACGCGTTCCCGATCCGCTGCGTGCGGCAGTAACGGCTCCCCCCCGTGGCGCCGGGGGTTGGTTCCGCCGTGCCGGAGATGATCGTTGCCGACCATCTCGTGCCGTCCGGGCTGTACCGGAGACCCCGCTCCGGAGCCGTCCGCCCGAACTGCCTGCGCCGGTTTACCCCGTGGTTTTGAAATGCCTGTTCGCTCCGCCATTCTGAATACCGGCCCGACGGACGGGCTGGCTGCCCTGGCGGAAGAAGTGCCTGGAGAATCCAACTCTATTGGGAATGGTGGTTGGTTAAGGAATCTCCGGCACTTCGACCGTCCCGGTAGTTACGGCGGCGGGTGGACGGTCTGGTGGCGTGCGACGCACGGCACAAAATTGTAACCTAACCTTCAACCCCCAAACTTTATGGAAAAGATTAAACTTGTAGAAATTTTGACTGAAGCCCGGCAGGTTTTGCGGGGCCGGTGGGGAAAGGCAGTCTCCGTTTCGGTGTGCCTTCTTCTGATTCTGTTGGCTGTCGCTTGCTTGCGGTTTGTCAACCCGCTGCTGTATACGGCGGCCTATCTGCTCATTGCTGTTCAGGTCGTCGCTGGCGCCCAGTATATTTATCTGGACATGACGCGCGATGAGCCTACCGGGCTGGGGCGTCTTTTTCCCCCGTTGCGGCTTTACCTGCCTATTTTGGGTATCTTCCTGCTGACGGTGATTGCATGCTTCATCGGCATATGCCTGTTTATCGTGCCGGGATTTGTCCTGTCGCTGGGTCTGTCCATGTCGCTCTACATCCTGCGCGACCGGCCCGAGCTCGGGGTGTTCGGCTCCATGAACGCGAGCTGGAAGATGATGAACGGGCACAAAACGGAACTGTTCCTGTTGTCGCTGAGACTGGTCGGTTGGTTTTTGCTGTGTATCGTCACGCTGGGTGTCGGATTCATCTGGTTTTATCCTTATGCCCTTACGGCTGCAGCTTGCTTTTACGAACGTATCAAAGGCAAGGGGTTGGGGACAGAGTAGCCTTATCGTAACTTATCATCTCCCGGAGGATAGGACTAATTCATTTTGGTTAGTAAAAGGTCGTAAGTTAAACACGCGGTTCTTTCCTCCGGGATTTTTCTAAGTCACGTATTGGACTGACCGGATTCGGATTCGGCGATTGCTGCGGGTGTCGGTTTTCGTTGAGGCAGAGGATAACGGATCACAGAGACGGGTGATCAAAAACAGGAAGACGAAGGCCGGGCAGGCGTCCGGAAGGGGCCGGCCAGTGGGCAGAACGGTTTGGAATATTTCCCGATCCAAAAATATGAAACTGATATGCAGGAATATGTGACATGTAACGTAGCTCCCCGAGGGAGACGCTCTGCGGGCCGTGTATTCGACAAGACGATCCGGTGGATCATCGGACTGTCGTGGCTGGCCTGTTTTTGCGTATTTATGGCTGTTTTCGGGCTGCCGCTGTTGCTGGTCAGGCTCGGTGAAAAAATGTTCGGAAAATAGTAACAGTCCCGGTTGAGGTGGCATGGGCAGCACGCGGGTTTTGATCGGATTTGTGTTTTAAGTGGCTGAAAAACATGAATAATTTACATTACATTAAATATTTGCTGATACTGGCTGCTGTCATGTCGGCGATCGTAATTTTCCAGACGGTGGGATTCCTAGTGACGGCTATCAAGAAACGCAGACAGATGATGAGATATAACAGTTTTGTCCGTGACACGTATACGTGCCTCGGTCAACAAACACCGGCGTTGATCCTGCGGATCCAAAACAGTTATATCCGCGCATACAACGCATTGGGAAACAGTTTGCCCGGAAGATTATTCCGACTCAGGATTTATCCCGAGATGGACGGACGAATAACAGAATAAATGATAGTACTGTTAATGAAAAATCTGGGTGTTGTTTTGTTGTCGGGAATACTGGTGACGGTATTGACCGGCGGGCGGGCCTCCCCCCTACCCGGTCCGCCAAACACTGTCCGC
>OGPV01000113.1_pt1 | contig 61179 bp, 42 predicted proteins | sample 1553001 | NCBI WGS metagenome assembly OGPV01 (sample SAMEA2580268, study PRJEB22360) | human gut metagenome | biome: human gut; feature: human-associated habitat; material: faeces | place: Denmark | collected 2008/2010
TATATTTTAGAATATAGTAATAATACTACAATTATCGGGCGATTAAAATCGCCCGATTTTTGCTACTATTACTGTCATATCGTCTTTTTGTTTTCCATAATTGTTATCTATTGCTTCTGATAATATTATATCTGCTATTTTTTGTGCATCTGTTGTTTGTATGTCTTCTAATAAGTATTTTATCCATAATTCTTTGCTTATATATTCTGTATTTGATTCTATTACACCATCTGTGCACATTACTATTAGGTCGTCTGGTTGTAGGTCATAGTCGTATACTACTAAGTCCATATTTTCTACTATTCCGGTTGGCAGTTCTAGCGATTTTAATATTTGTATTTCTTTTCCTCTTTTTATAAATGTTGGACATGCTCCATTTTTTATAAATTCTAAGTTTCCCTTATACAAATCTAATATTGCTACATCTAATGTTGCATACATGTCTTCTTCCAAGTTTGCTATTAATGTAGAATTTATTAATTTTATTGAAATATCTTTGTCAAAACCTGCTTCCAATAATCTTTCTAACATTTTTATTGCTATTTTACTGCTTTTTCTTGCTTCTGGACCTGAACCCATTCCATCACTTAGTGCTAACAAATATTTTCCATCTTCTAATTTTGTCTGTAAGTTACTGTCTCCCGAAATTGGTGAATCTGCTTTTGTTGTTTTTGCAACACCTATTTGTATATTATATTTGTCTTGTAACATATATGTAAACTTGCATTTTGTTTTATTCTCTCTTAGCCCACATTCTTGATTTTGTATTATAAATTTATCATCAAATGCTTTGTTCAATATCTTTCCAATTCTCTTTATTTCGCATGAGGTTCCATCTAAATTATCACAGATATCTGTATATACATCTACAACATATCTTCCTGATTTTTGCTTTTTAATACTTATATCTTTTATATTTATTTCTTTTTGATTTAGCAATGTTTGTATCTCTTGTTTTTTTTCTTCATATTCATCAGTTTTCTTATTCATCTCGTTTGCCAGTTTAGATATTGCCTCTGAAACTCCTTCTAACTGGTTAGATACATTTTTTTTGCTTTCTTCCATCTTCTTTTTCCATATAAAGTTTAGTTTACTAATTCTATATGAATAATTAATTACTTTTGTAATTTTAGAAACTTCTTCTTGTACTTTTTTATTTTTCTCTTCATATCCTACTATGTAATTATTATGGTTAGCAAAAATTTTAATCAATTCCTTTTCTACCATAACTTCTTCTTTTAGTAAATATTCAAAAACATCTTTTAAAATATCTTTATCGTTATATATATCATCATACAGCATATTTTCTTCTAAACCGCTTAAGTTTATTCTTAGCTCATCTATAAATATTTTTTCATTAGAAAGCTCTTGTTCCTTAAGTTCTTCTTCTGAAACAATTGTAGCTGCTGCTTCTTGATAAGTTTTTGCCATATCTGATATAGTTTGAGACATACTTGTTAATTTATATATTGTATCCTTATTTTCTTCTAAAGTTTTTTCTGTTGTTTCTGGAAGCATCTTTGTTTTACTTACTAAATCCTGAATATCTATTTTAATATTTTTAGGCACTGCTAAAAGTCCAAGAGAAGCTATTAAAATTTCTTGTATTAGTATTATAGGCACTGTATTTCCATTTGCAACATATGTTAATAACACATTTCCTATTATAAATCCTAATATAACCCCAATTTTTCCAAATTTGTTAAATATACCTGCTACCATTCCAGATATTGCATATGAAGCTATCATAACAGGTTCATTATTGCATATTATTCCTAAAACAACTCCTATTGTAATTCCAGAAGTTGCTCCTACAAGTATTCCATTTTTCCAACCTAATATTAGTACCAATAATATACTTAATATATTTTTTAAGTTATATCCAAATATTGTTGTATCCCCTAATGCAGTAAATGCTATGGCTAAAAGCAAGCTCGTCCCCATTACTTCTTCTATTGAAAATACTTTTTTTACTCCAGCTTGTCTAATAACTGTTATTGAATTTGAAAATATTTTGTAGAAAATATATGTACAAATACTTAGCATTATTGATGTTAATAATTCATATAATATAAATGTCCTAAAAAACATTGGAATAACTTGTACTAATAAAGTAGATACAAATAAGTGCATACCTAATCTTTTTTGTTCATTGACTTCATCCTGTATTTTTGGTTTTTTTATTAATATTGCTACAAAGAATACTAATGTTGTTAAGATATATGTCAATAAACTATTTGGCCCAAATTTTATAAAAGTAGATATTAAAGATATTAAATACATTATCCCTACAGGCATATTACAGCTCAGAGCTGCTGCTATTATTGCTAATCCAAATGGTGTTATTGTAAACATTATATTATCTGTACTAATTCCCACCATTGAAATCATAAAAGTTATTGTATACAAGATTATATTTTGCACTGTAAATAGGTTTTTTAATATAACCTTTAATTTATCTTTTTTATTTACTTCTATTTTCTCATTAATTTTTTGTTCTCTTTCTTTTGAAATGTTTTGAAACATTTTTACCACCCTTCACTTTTTTTATTATGTTCTATTTTAATACTTTGTTAAATATTTTTTTGTCGTTTTAGATACATAATTTAAAAAAGTTTTTTACATTATGCGTTTATTTTTTTTATTTTACTTTTTTATAAAACATTTTCTTTTTATAATTTTATCGTATTCTGTAGTAAAACACAACAATGTAAAGAAAAAAGGACGAAAACTCATCCTTTTTTCTTTTTATCTTAAGTACAATTTTTTATTTTACAAGAACTTTCTTCTTAATAAAGATTATTCCTACAACTAGCATTCCAGCTATTACAATAGTAAGTACATAATAGAATACTTGACCTATACCAAATGGTGGCATTACTGCAACATCTTCAGCTTTTGCTTCATCATTTTCCACTGGATCATTAGCAGGGTTAAAGTTACCAACTATACTTGTTTCCATTCTTCTACCCACTGCATTTTCTAGTTCTACTATTTCTACTTTACATTCATATCCACCTTGTGCACTTTCTTTTGTAATTAATTGAGAAATTGTTAGCATGTTGTTGTTTAAATAAGCATTGTTTATATTATCTGCTTCTATTTTGCTTATAGTGTTAGATTGACTTGATATAGTGTCTTTTAGTTTATCATTTACTAAGTTATTGCTAATTATTGTATCAATGTTTGTATTTTTCCAATTTCCAGCTTCATTTAATTGCATTTTATTAGGAATATAACATACTAATTTTTTAGCTTTTGATTCTACTTTAATTCCGGAATTTGTACTACCTTTTGCATAATATTCTAATCCCTCATATTCTACATAATTCTTTAGCTCATTGATTTGCATTTTATACATAATCTGTATTGTTGCACCATACATTAGCTCTTCATCCAAATACAATTGTATAAATCCTCCTGTAATTCCTTTTGTTGCACTTCTATTTGATTTCCATATTACGTTCTTCGTTTCATTTCCTTTTGTTGCTTCTGCTGTTTGTGTAGCATCAAATACAATGCTTCCATCTGATAATGTAACCTTAACATTTTCTACATTATTGGTAATTTGTAATTGTGTTATTGGTCTTTCCACTAATCCTAAGTCAACATTTGGAATTCTTTCACCACCTTTTACCTCTTTTACTTCAATTTTTGGAGTTTTTGCTATTTTCCATGTATTAGTAGTTAATTCATCAACTAATCGTCCCATTAAATCGCTTCCATACTGTTCGCCCAAATATGTAGGTACTTTTGTTGGAGATGCTAATACTTCTGCTATATGGTTAGTTTGAATTTTAGAATATTCATTTACTTCTTTTACTCTCTCCCAGTCATCTATTGCATCTGATACATATTTATCATTTAAATTCTTATCATATTCTTTTATTTTCTCTAAATCGTATTCTCCGTTTTCTAAATTTGCTTGGAATATTGTAGACTTGTAATCTTGACCATTATATGATTTTGTATTTGAGCCAGTTTTTCCCAATATTTTGTTTGTTTCATTTTCTTTGTTATTTGTTAAAATTGTAGCATCGTCAAGTCCATACCCAAATAATACATAATAATCACCTTTTTTCACATCCTTAAAACTGTATTCACCATTTTGGTCTGTTGTTTCTTCTTTTACTACCTTATATGTATATTTATTATAATTTTTTTCATTATAGCGTTGTATCCAGTCAACCTGCTTTTCTCCTGTACTTAATTGATCGTTTATCTTATCCTCTCTTGTACATAATGCGACTTTTACACCCGCTATTCTTTTTTCACCTGAATCTCTTATACCATTTCCTAAGCTTGCTTTTCCAGTTTTTGCATCTTCCCATACACATCCACTTATTATATTTGTAGAATCTATTGGTGTATTGGGATCTGGTGGTGTTGGGTCATCAGTTATGGTTAATGTAGCTGTTGTTTTGTCACTATCGTCCTCAAAGTTTATTACTCCATTTGTTATCTCTTCTATTGTTTCTAAGTTACCTGGTGTTGAATTTACATCTACCAATCCGGCTACTGTAGTATTATTTCCTATAATTGCTCCATGTCTATTTGGAGTTGATGTATTTGCTGAATAATATGTTTTATATCCATTTATTTCTGCTATATTAGTTTTTTCTCCAATATTTATATAGCCTTCAAATCCTTGTAAAGCCATACGTTTAACTTTATAAGTTAAATCAATTGTTATTCCTTCTCCTGTTGCTAATTGTTTATTTTGTAGTCTTATATATACTTTATTAAATCCTGGAAATGATTTTTCCGTCACTTGACCATATATACTTTCAGATACCGCTGAAGATTTATCATTAGAAATATTTTTTCCATTAGTATTTACAACAGCTGATGTTAGCTGTAAAGAATCATCATAATAATCTACAACTTCTGTAATTTGTGTTTCTAGACTTTGTGATAAATTATATACTGTTATTCTATATTTAATCTCTACTTCTAAGTTTCTCTGACCCATATATTCTGATTGCTTTATAGGTCTATCATAATATTTATTATAGTAATATTGTGCATTTAATCTATTTATATATATACCTTGTTGTGAATCTGCATATTGTTTTGCAAGATTTATTTTGCCATTGTTATCTTTTATTGCATTTGTATAGTCATTTATATAGTCTTTAATATTATATAAGGCTTTTTCTTTACTATTAAATGGTGTTGTAAGTGAATTTCCATTGCTTGTAGTTGTTACTTCTACTACGTCTTTAGTTAGCTGTGCATTAAATTCTTGTCTTCTCCATAGTCCTAAGTTAACATAGTTTGTCAATAAATCTGTTCCAAATGTTGCGTTTTTATTAGTAGGGTAATATTCTATACCACTATTAAATGGTGATTTTGTTAATGCTGACATTTTGCAATCTTCTATAAATTGTAATTTATTCCATGCCTCATTATCATTCATATCTCCAACTATACTTCTATATATTCTTACTTTTTCAGCTTCATTTGGATAATGTCTATTTGCCACAATAAACTCTTTTATTTTCTGGCTAATTAAACCTTCTGACCATTCGCTTGTTATAGCTCCATTGTCGTCATAATCTAAAGTTCCATATTTATTATATTTATAACCATCCACTAATTGTATTTTATCTTGTACATATGCTACACCTTTTGATGTTTTCTTTAAAGTATATCCCATTAGTTCTAATCTTGTGTAAGACTTATTATAATATATTCCTTCTTCTTCAACTAAATATGTACTTATTCCTAAAGTGTTTTTGCTTATATAGTTCTTTGGAGATGCTCCAATTTCTGCAAATCTATTATTAAATGTTTGTCTTCCTTCTATTGTGTTTTTTCCAGTATTTGTTTCAAATTCACTTGCCTTTGAATTTGCTTTCCATTTTTCAAACCATTCTGTATTTGTTTGGGTATCTTTACCTGAACCCGTATTGGTTCCTGTTCCAGTGTTTTTTCCTCCTGTGCTTCCACTATTTCCATTATCTCTTCCTGTACCAATATTAGTTAGTTCTCCCAACATTTCTTCTACTGAATTATAGTTTTGAATTGTATCGCCAGAAATTCCTTTTGCCAGGTATTCTGTTGGCATATATACTTGACCATCATATTCAAATACAACATAATATTTTTTGCTTTCGTCTACACCTTCAAATTTGTAGTTTCCATTTGCATCTGTTAAAGTAGGGTTTATTCTATTGTATATGTTTGTTACACTATCATCTGGCATTAGCTCTGCAAGTTTCATATCTTCTGTATATAAACTTACTTTTATGTTTTCTAAGTTTTTGTCAACATTATTTGTTGTACTGTTTATACCATCTCCTAAACTTGCTTTTCCAGTTTTTGCATCTTCCCAAACATTTCCACCAATTGAAATTAGTTTTATATTTTTTTGGTTTGGTATAACAATAGATATTTCTCCTCTTCCATTTATTTCAATTGTAACACCTTCTGGAGCATTTACATTTATTATTCCTGTTATTCCATACTTATCTGTTCCATCTATTGTTATTAATTTTTCCTTTTTAACATCAAATTCTATTGCTCCATTTATCATTTTATATCCAGCAGGAGCTTCTATTTCTTCTATTTTGAAATGATCTTCTCCTTCTGAATTAAGTCCTAACATAGGTGTTTGACCTGATATAACAAGATCTCCGTTTTCATTTGATGTTGCTTCACTTGTTTTTCCTGTTGGCCATGTTATATTAAACTTAGCACCTGCTAGTCCATTTCCTTGTTCATTTACTTTCTTTGCTTTTATCTCATATGTATCAAGTAGGTCATCTGGATTTGCCTTAATATTTTTTATTTGTACTGTAATAGTTTGATTTTCTTTATTAAATGTAACTTTTGCATTACTATTTGCTGAAACAATTTCAATTCTATCTACTTCATAGGTATTTGTCGTTGAGTTATATACTTTATATACATTAAATACTATTTTTAATGGTTGCGTAATATATCCTTCTGGTGCACTTTTCTCTTCAACTGTCCATGTTTCAGTTCCCGAAGCATTTATAACTTGATGACTTCTTAATATATATCCATCTTTATCTGATACATACGTTAGAAGACCATTAATTAAAAATTCTGCTCCTTCTAGTCCATCTCCTTTTTCATCAATTTTTCTCATGTTAATAGAATATGAACCCTCTTTTGAAGGTGGTTGAACTGTGCCTAAGTCTAAAGTAAATTCTTTTAGTTTTCTTTCTCCATTAAATTCTGTTAATTGTTGAGTAAACGTAGCTTCAAATTCTATTTTGTTGTTAGCATCAGGTTTTAATTTTGTTTTTCCATTACTTTTCTTTAAACTGTCTTCTGAAATTTGATAACTTATTCCATTTTTTACACATTTTTCTCCTTTAGCTTCCATCCATGTAAAATGTGCATATAGTTTTGCATCAGCTTCTAATTCTGTTTTTGGAATTAAAATGTAAAATTCTTTTTCTGATGAAGGTCTCATAAAATCAGTTGTATGTTCCACATAAAGTCCTGAAACCGGATCACTTTCCTCACATGGTTTAAAGTTTTTTGTATTCCTTTCGTTATCATTTGTTATTATCTTTTCTACTTTTATTTTCTGATTTCCGTTTTGAATATATAATCCAAGCGTTTCGTTATCTACTTTTCCACCAATTCCACCAAATATGATTTTTTCATCTTTGTATTTTCCGTTTACATATTTCATAGTGTATGGTCCGACTTTTATATATTCATTTGAATTACTTGTATAATATTCTGATGTTATATTATCTACATCTGTAAGATTAGTTGCATAGCTCCCACCATTAGAAAGTGCTTTGTTAACTCCATTTTTAAATCTTCTATAAGCCTTTGCTTCATTGTAAAGTTGCTTAATGGCTTCTATGTCGCTCCTTACAAACTCCGCTTTGCTACCATCAAGTTTCAGTTTTGCAATAATAGTTTCGGCATTATCAACATTTATTCCACCAGTTATTTGTAACATCCACATAACAATTTGCTTTCTTGGTGTCCATTGATTACAAGGATCTGCAGTAATAACATATGCTTTATCTGCTGAAATAGTTGTATGATTATTACTACATTTATAATATCCCCTAGTTCTTATTGTAGCTAGCAATCCAAAGTCCTTTACATTATTAATTGCTCTTATTTCAGTATCTGTTAATTTTCTTGACCATAAATTTCCATTTGCTGGGTCAAATATATTAGATACTATCTTTGGTCCCCAATTGTAGTAGCTATATGCTGTATTTGTTCCCCTATACATATTTGAATTCATAGCAAGAGTAACGCCTCTTTCAGTACAATATATAGCTCTTCCTTCTACTTTAGGAACTTCAAAACCATTGCTCTGTAAGTTATCAGGGTCAACTTCAAAGCCTGTTTCATTTCCCCAATTCAAATTATCTTCTTGATTAGCATTAAGCATTGCAGAATATATTTCTTTATAATTTGTTTCTGCATCTGGAATACCATTAATTGAATTAATGCATAAAATCAATCCAGCCAATATAACTGTTACTAATAGTATTATTTTAACTGTCCATTTGTTTTTTATCATTTCTACTAACCTCCTTTCCTATATTTTTTTGTCCAAAACTTGTTTTTTTATCTCATATATACCAAATACCAATATTGCTAATATAAATAATGTAAGTATTGTACATCCTATTATTTTACCTGTTACTATTGATACAGCTATATCTGCATTTGACATATCATCTTCTGTTGGTATTTCATTTCCTGCCTTTGAGTCTATATCTTGTAAACCTTGTTCATTATAGCTTTCATATATTTCGGCATTGTTATTTACTATATTTCCTATTAAATCTTCTGTAATATTATAGCTTAATACTAATGTTAGTTCTTTGCTTTGTCCTGGCTCTAATTTTACATCTGCTAATATAGAATTATATGCATTTCCGTCTTTTGCTAAAAACCAATCTTTGTTTAACTCAGAGTTAAATTTTGCTTCTTTTGGTAAGTAGTCTACTACCTTTTTAACATATCCTGCTGCTGTTCCTTCGTTAGTTACAATTATTTTGTATTCTACTATAAAGCTACTTTGTCCAACATTCTTGTTTAGAACTTCTACTTTTGATAGCTTTTCATTATTTTTGTTATATACTTGTGTTCCTATTGTTGGTGTTGTTAATGTTATTTTACTTATATGTTTATCTAATTTTAAGTCAAATTTTTCTGCTATATATAATCCTATGTCTATGTCTCTAATATCTGTATCCTCTATTTTTAACACATCAGATACTGCTACTTTTTTATTACTTCCTTCTATTTCCATTTCAAATTCTATTGCATCTGAGTTTATGCTTGGTTCTACACCTTTCGCATTAAATTCTGTAACACTATATTTTTCTGTATCATATATAAATACTACTAAATATTCGCCTTTGTCTAGATTTAAGAATTCATATTTTCCATTTTCATCTGTTGTTATTTTTTTAGGCATATCTGTTTCTGAATCTTTTACTAATTCGCCATTTTCTTTATATACTAACATTACTTGCATATTTGGCAATAATGTTTCTGTTTCTTCTCTTTGTCCATTTTTGTTTGCATCTAACCATGCAGTACCAGATATTTTGTATTTTCTGTTTTCTAATGAAGGCTGAATATAAAATTTCAATTTATTTGTAGCTTGTATTTTGTCTATTGCTGTTGCTGTTAATGTTGCAGGTTCAATTATTACTTCTTTTTCTTGTTGTTCTCCTAATTGTTTTGCAACAAGTTTTATATTTATATCAATTTTTTCGTTTGGTTGTAAACTATTTATATCTATAGACAATATGTTGTCATATGTTGAATCCTCTACATATTCTGTTCCATTGTATATATATTTAGCTTCTACCAATCTTGTTTCTGTTGGAATTTTTATCTCTACTACATTTTCTGTTGAAACTAATTCTCCAATATTTTCTACAGTAACAATGTATTCTATATTTTCTCCTTCTTTTACAGTTTGTTTTTGTCCTTGTTTTACATTTTGTTCTATTTGTAATTCTATTTTCTTTCCATAGAATATAAATTCATTAGAATAATGCTCTGGTACATTTTTTGCACTTACTTTTGAAACAATATTTATTTCTTCTGCTGGTTCTTGTACTCCTAATTCTATTGTTACATATTTAGTTTCCCCTGCTTTAAGGTCTCCTAACAAGATTTTTGTAGCTCCAGATTTTGTTTCGCCATCATTGCTGTTGTCTTTTGTTGATATAAAATCATTATGACCTATAGATTTCATTACTTCTAATCCTGTTGGAATACTCATTTCCCAGATTACATCATTCATATCTTGTTCAGAAACATTTTTTATTGATGTCATAAATTCTATTTTATTTCCTTTTATTAATAAGGTTTGTGGTTCAATTGGTGTTGTTATTTCAACCTTTAATGATGCTTTTTTAAGTGATAATTTGTATTCATTAGATGTTGTACCTGATGCTTTTACCTTATTTAATATTTCTACAGTTTCTGATGAATCTTCTATATTATTCATTTTAAGCTCATATATTTTTTCTACAGACTTTCCTGGTGCAATACTTCCTAATAATACTTTTTTGTTCTTCTCATTTGCTTCTATAAAACTTCTTGTTGAAACATCATATTCAACATGTGTTGTATGCTCTGGTGCATCTATGCTTAATTCAACATTTTCTGCTGTTGTTTCTCCCACGTTTTCTACTATTGCTGTGAATCTTACAATTTGTCTTTCTCTAACTTCTGCTCCTTCTGGCATATTTGATGTTAATGTAACTTTTAATCTTGGTCCTTCTCCTGTTGATATACCTATTATTGGAGAAAGCTTTGTTTCTGCTGATGTTCCAGCTTGTTCGTTATTATCATAATATACTTTATATGTAGTGTATGAAGTATTATTGTATGGTAACTCTGATGGAATTTTTACTTTATAATTGAATTCCACTTTATCGCCTGTGTTTAAATCTGTATCTAATATTATTAAATATGACTTAGCTTTTTCCATGTTATCCATTTCTAATGTCCATGCATTTTCTGCATTTTCTAAATCCTTTGTTGCATTTGCATTTTCTGAATAATATACTTTTACTGTTTCGCTGTTAGCATTTATTTGTATTTTATCTTGCAATGTAGCACTAAATGTACTTTTTAATTCTGTATCTGTATCTATTTGTTTGTTACCTTTGAATGGTAGTCTTCCTAATATTTTAACATTTGAAATACTGTTGTTATTGTTGTTAAGTATAAGTCCGTTAATTGTTGCTACTTTTTCATCTGCACCTACTGCTATTTTTCCAACTTGTGTATCTCCTGACATTGATAAAATAGCTTTTTCTCCATCTGCATAGTCTTTAACTCCGTTAGCTGTTACTACTCCTGTTGGAGCTACAAGATTAATATTTGTTTCTGTTATTCCTATTTTATTTTCTGTTTTATCATAAAGGTTTGTATTTTCATTTGTATAATACATTTTTATTTTTTCTTGCATACTTGGTGTTAGTTTTTCTAATGTTATATCAGCTAATATAGATATTGTTGCACCTTTTGTTGTTGCTTCTGAATTATATTTTGTTTGTGTACCTTCAAATGATAAAGTTAATACTTTATTTCCATTTTCAGTTGACCAATTATTGTTTTTTAATTTCAATTCATTCTCAAACAACAATTTTGCATCTGATATTTCTATTTTTTCAAAGTATTTTGGAAATACCAATTTTATTGTTGGGTTTTTATATAAGCTATTGTTAATATTTGAAGTATCTAATGTTGCTCTTATTTCTACATTTTCATTTACAGTTATTGTAGATAAGTTATTTTTGCTTATTGTTAATTCTGCTTTTGATATAGGTTCTTTTAAAGCAATTTTTCCCTGTTTTGTTTGTTCTGCCAATTCTGTTTTTCCTATTACGCTTGCATTTATTTCTTTAAATGATTTAATTTCTTCTTTGCTATATCCATTTTCGCCTTTTATTGATTTGTCTACATATATATTCAATGTACCTTCTGTTGTTGGAGCACTTGTTTTTAATGTCAATTTGTTTAAATCTAAGTCTTTACAATCAAATGTATATAAACCATCTTTTAAACTTTGTTTATTTATTGTTCCAACTTTTTCTAGGTTTGGATTAAATATATCTATATATCCTTCTGTTCCCAAAATTTTGTTAAATACATTTTCTGAAACGCTTATCTTAGTTGTATAAATTTCATTTTTACTAGAAACTACTGTGCTATATTCTGTTGTTCCATCTTTGTAATTATCTGCCTCTTGAGTAAATTCTATTGCATTAATTAAATTTGCGTATGCAATGTTAGCTGTATATTTTACTGTATATGATGTTTCAACTTTTTCTTTTGCATTAAAATTTGCATATATATGTCCTTTACTAATTTCCTTTGTAGCTTCTATATTAAAATCCACAATTTCATTTATTTTCTTTGTAATTTCTGCTTTTCCTGTAAATTCTTGTTCCTTTATTGTTTCTATATTATTATATGCTTCTATTTTTGCTGTAAAATCTGTTGATACATTAAATTTTTCTGTTGAATTTACATAGTCATATATTTCTTTTCCTTCATATTTAAAAGTAACTAAATATTCATCTGTACAATTCTTTTTCCATGTTATGTTGTTATTTTCTAAAATGTTTTCTACCTTTATATCAACTAATTTTGTTTCTTCATTATAGTTCCAGTTAGTTTGTACAAAATCTATTCCATCTTCTTTTCCATTTGTTGCTTTTGTATTGTTTGCCATTACTTTTATATCATTTGGAGTATTTTCATTTATTGTTGGAACTTTTACTTGTAATTCTGTTGTTTTTATTGGTAGATTATTGTTTTCTAATCCTGTTTTAATTTTATATTGTAAAATTACTCCATATTCCTCGCCTAATTTGTAAGGAACATACTTATTAATAGTTGCTTCTGCAACTATTTCTGCTTCTCCATTTAATATTAATTTAACAGTATGTTCTTTTTCTATTGCTATTTCTTTTCCTTTTGCATTTACATATGTACCATCTATTCTAACTTTGCTTTCTTGTATAAAATTGTCTGCTGATACAATATCATCTTTTTTTGGAATTATTGGAAGTTCTATTAATATATTTGAATTTGTATCTAGTTGTTTTAAATATATTTTGTCTTCCTTAATCTCTTGAATGTATTCATTTTCAAATCCAGTTTTCACATTAAAGTTTGCACTAGAAAAACTAACTACTCCATTTTTTAGATAGCCAGCTTCTTTTACTTTAATATTTAAATACATTTTTGCATCTTCTGTATTTACGTCTGATACTATTTCTCTTTTTTCATTTGCAAAGTAAACATCAAATTCTACATTTTGATTACTTGTTGCAGTATCTCTTGCTTCTGTTGCATATGCTATTCCATACATTCCTAATGTTGATAGCTCTGCAAAAAATATTATAAATGTAAGAACTGATGCTAATAATTTTTTTGTAATTTTTTTCATAAAAACCTCCCAATAAAGATTAATATTTTATATATATAATTATGGTTCACCCATATTAATACACTATAATTTTATTATACTCAATTTTAGTTTAATTTTCAAGAGTTTTCCGACTTTTTTCAACTCTTTATGTATAATAATAGACATATTCATAGTTTCTATATATACATATACTATATTTTAGCATTTTTTATTTATTTTTCAACATATTTTTTACGCCCTTTCTCCCTTAATATGCTTAACACATTACGGAACTACATTTTACTCCTCTAATATTAAATTTATATTACAAATCATCGCTTTTGGGATGTTCTTTTTTGTAATTTTTTGTTGCTTTAGGGACACGCCCTTTTGCAGTCATTGTTATTGTTTTAACTCCATTTCGTAAGGCAACTTAATATTTTATTTTGTTATTGTAACATTTTTTCTTTTTTCTAATATTATATTATAGTATTTTATACATATATTTTATAGAGGTGATTTTATGAATAATGGCAACAATATGGATATGGCTAAGTTAATGTCAATTTTGTCTAAAATGGATAAAAAGGATTTGGAGGCTGGCATTGCAAAAGCTAGTAAAATTTTAAACTCTAAAGATAAAGAAACTATTATAAATGAAATTAAAAACAATAATAATAGTAATCATTAAGTCTTACGGGCGATTAGCTTCGCCCTATTATTACCTATATAGAAGGAGGAGATTTTATGAGTAACGATATGTCTGATATTATGAACAAATTAAATAGTATGCTAAAAAACAATGAATTGCCTGATGATATTAAAAACATTGTAAATAATTTCTCTAACTCTGCTAAAAACGACTCAAGTACTTCTTCTAATAATGATACCTCATTTGATACTTCTGGTATAGATTTTGATACTATTTTAAAAATGAAAACAATTATGGACTCCATGAATAATCCTCAAAATGACCCTAGGTCTAATCTTTTAAAATCCTTAAAGCCTTATTTACGAGATAGCCGAAAGTCCAAAGTAGATCAGTACATAAAAATTTTTAGTATGGGCAAAGTTTTTGAAGCATTTAACCCATTAGGTGGTGACAAAAAAAATAATGTTTAATTTTCCTTTTTATCCTTTTTACAGAAGAAATTACATGTCTCCTTATGGATATGCTAATTATCCGTACAATAATCTAAAAAAGATAATGCCTACTTGTACAACGCAGGAAGAAAAGACAACTACAAATCAAAAAAAATCCGCAGAGCCTAAGCCTACGGATTCAAAGGACGAGGATATTCTATTTGAAATTTTTGGTATAAAATTATACTCTGATGATATACTTCTTATGGGATTACTTTTCTTTTTGTATACCGAAAAAGTTGATGACCAATATTTGTTTATTGCTTTAATTATGCTGTTACTTAGTTGATTTACTCCATTGTTATTTTGTCATCTTTTTCTATGTATGCATATGTTTTTAGTATATCTACTTCATCTCTTTCTATCTCTTTAACTATATTTGCTATTCTTATTTGTAAAGTTTCTATTGAATTAGCAGCTATTATAGCTGATTTATTACCATTTGCTCCGGCATGTGCCAAGCCTCTAAGTGTTCCTAATATTACTACATTACCACCTGCTATAACTTCTGCTCCTCCATTTACATCTCCTAATATTACAATACTTCCCTCAAATTCTAGTCTTTGCCCAGATCTTAAAGAACCCCTATGGAATTTTGTTTCAGAAGTAGAAATTTCTCTACAATAGGTTTCTTGTATCCCGTATAGCCCTAGAGCTTTTGCCCCCTCAAATCTTACCTCCACATCTATTGCATCTTGTATTAATGTTTTAATTTCTTTTTTTTCTTTTGTTGATAATATTTTACCTTTTATTAATATTGGTGTTTTGTCTTCCTTATATAGCTTTTTCAACTCCGGAATCTTCTTTTTTAGATTTGCCATAACCTTTTTGTGGTCTGCTGTTACATCTATTTTTATAATTACTTCATTTTTCTTTAGTGTTACATTAATACAATCTTTAATTTCCATAATTGTTTCCTTTCTAATTTTGAATTTCTGTACTTGGCATTGCTGTTAAGTCCTCTTCAACTTTTTCCATATTCATTCCAAAATATTCTTGCAATATATCTCTTGCAACTTCTGCCGTGTATGAACCAGAACCGGCATTTTCAACTAAAACTACTACTGCAATTTCTGGTTCTTCATATGGTGCAAACCCCACGAACCATCCATTTATTTTTCCTTGTACGTCTGTTTGTGCAGAACCTGTTTTTCCACCTAGTTCTATATTAAAGTTTGCGAATGTACTATATGCTGTTCCGCCTTCTTCACTTGTAACGCCTTTCATTCCTTTTAATATTGCATCTATATTTTCCTTTTTAATATTCAAGTTTTCCTTTTTTTCTTTTGTCAGTCCAAGTTTAGCATTTACAAATTTGGTTATATCTTCTTTTGAAACTTGATTGCCATTTACATCATTTATTGATTTTACAATTGTTACATCTATTGGTTCTCCACCATTTGCCAACATACTTATATATTTTGCCATTTGTATCGGTGTATATGAATTATAGCTTTGCCCTATAGCAGCTGAGAGAGTTTCTCCAATTTGCCATTCGTCCCCTCTTTCTTTTGCTTTATCTCTTGTTGCAACAATTCCTTTCTCTTCCATTGGCAATTCTACATTTGTTTTTTCTCCCAAACCATAGTATTTTGCATATTTTGCTATATTGTCTATTGTTGCTCTATATCCTACTTCATAAAAGAAATAATTACATGAATGTGTTATTGCTTCTGTAACATTTAGCCATCCATGACTCATTCCATAGCTATTCCATATCCAACATGCAGGCTCGTGTGCTTTTTTATAAACTCCTATATCGTTTATTTTTTCTGTTGGTGTTATTACACCTGTTTCTAAACCTGCTATTGCTGTAATCATTTTAAATGTTGAACCTGGTGCATATACTCCACTTATTGCTCTATTAAATATATTATCTCCTTTGTTATATTCATCCAATTTTTTCTGGCTAATTCCATTTACAAACAATTCTGGTTCATAGTCTGGGTAGCTTGCCATTGCTAATATTTCGCCTGTTTTAACGTTCATTACCACTGCAGCCCCTGCTTTTGCGTCACTTCTTTTGCTAAAACCTCCACTTGCAATTTTCTTTATATTGTTTGCTAATGCTTTTTCTGTTGCCGCTTGTAAATTTGCATCTATTGTTAATATTACATCAGAACCCGCAACCGCTTCTTGTGTAATATATTCATCTGTAATAGTGCCATCTACAGACATATCTAATTGCTTAATTCCATCTTTTCCTCTTAAATATTCCTCAAACACATATTGTATTCCAACTTTACCAATTACGTCATTAATTCCATATGTATCTTCTCTACCATCTAATTCCGTTTCCGTTATATTTCCAACATATCCTAATATGTGTGATGCCAAGCTTCCTGACGGATATGACACCATAGGCTCGTTTGTAGCAGATATTCCTGGGAAATATATGCTCTGTTCTCCCAATTTTACTGCACTCTCTCTGCTAACATCTTTTGCTATTGTTACCGGTCTTATACTGCTATATCCATTTCTAGATATTTCATATCTTACTACCATTATTTTATATGCTTCTAAAATATTATCTTGTTCTATTTTATATTTTTCTTTTAATTCATAAAAGCATTGTTCCGGTGTAGCATCTTCTTTAATGTCATTTTCTTTTTTCCAATTAACTTGGCTTTCTTCATCATCTATTGTAAATTTAAAAGGTTCTATTGATATTGGCAGATTATTTATATATTTATCATTATTGTTTTCTAAAATTTTTATAGTATTTAATATAGTTTTGTTTAATGTAGTTGTATTAATTTTTGTTTTATACAATTCTATATTAAATCCCATTTTAGTTGTTACCAACAGGTTGCCTGTCCTGTCTTTTATTGAACCTCTAGCCGCTTTAATTACAGTTTCTCTGCTTAATCTTGTATTTGAGGTTTCTCTATATTCTTTCCCATTAACTATTTGCAAATTAAACAGTTGAACAATAAGAACAATTCCAACTATGTATACAAGAATTGTTATTAAATTGTATCTTAAATTAGTATTTCTGTCATCATTATACATTTATTGTTCCTTTCTTGTTAAAAATACATTCCTCTTGTTTGCGGTTTAAACGTACTTTCTAATTTTTCTCCTAGTCTCTGTATTATTGGATACATTATAATTGTAATAATTGTATTATATATTGTTTCTATTGCTAGTATTTTTAAAAATAATGCTAACTCTATACTTGCATTTAATTTTATAATGTTTATTATATATATCCCTACTTCATATATTATTGTTGTACTTGCCACCATAAGCATTAATGTAATTCTGCTTTCTTTCGAAAAACTTTTATCTAAATATTCTCCTAGTAACCCTACTATTCCAAGCATTAAAGCTACTTGTCCAAATATTTTTCCATTTACAACATCTATATATAATCCCAGTACAATTCCTAAAGCTAATCCAACTTTTTTTCCAATAAAGAGCCCTATAATTAATACTAAAATTATAAACAAATTTGGAGAAACTCCGTATATATTAAACCAACTAAACAAGTTTATTTGCAAAAAATATATTACAAAAAAAGTTATTAATATAAGTATTATTGATAATGTTTTTTTCAATTAGCCCTCCTATTATTTTATTACCAAAACTGTTTCTAATTTTGAAAAGTCAACTGCTGTTTCAACTATTGCGTACCTGTCTGTTATATTTTTTGTGTTTACTATTTCTTTTATTTTTCCTATTTTTATACCCTTAGGATAAATTCCACCTATTCCAGACGTTTCTACAGTATCACCTTGCAATAATTTTGCATCTGTTGGTATATATGTTGCCTTTAAATTATAGTTTTCATTTAATGTGCCTCTTACAATAATGCTATCTCTTGAGGTACTTATTGTTGCACTTACCGCTGTTGCTGTATCTATTATTGTTTGTACCTTAGAGGTGTTGTTAGTTGTAGATATAATATATCCAACTAAACCTTTGTCAGAAATAACCGTCATGTTTGGCTCTATTCCATCTTTTTGTCCTACATTTATTATTAGAGTATTTCCAAAATTACTTATTTCTTTATTTATTACATATCCTGGTATACTTTCATAGTCACTGTATTTTTCTTTTAAGTTCATATATTCTTTTAATGTTTCATTTTCTGATTTAATAATTTCATATTCTCTTAATTTTTGCTCTAACTCGCTATTTTTTTGTTTTAGGTCATCATTTTCAGCTTTTAGCTTATCTATATTTTGAAAAAAACTATCATTTCCTTTAATTTTATTTTTTAAATATACAAGGCTATTTTGTATTGGCATAACAATAGTATCAAAGGCTTTTTCTAGCCCTGATACCTTATTTATTTCCACATTTGTTAATAAAACTATAATTATTAATATAATAATTGTTATTATTATACCTACTATTCCGCCTTTTTTATTTTTATACATGTTCTCCTCCGGTTATGTTATCTTTTCCTTCTAGAGTTTATTAAAACTGATTTTAGTCTTTCTAAATCGTCTATTGTTTTTCCAGTTCCTTTAACTACGCAGTCTAATGGGTCTTCTGTGACATATACTGGCATTTCTGTTCTTATTGATAATAATTTATCAAAATTTTTGATAAGTGCTCCACCGCCAGCTAGCACTATTCCTTTTTCCATTATATCAGATGCTAATTCTGGTGGTGTTTTTTCTAATGTTTGCTTTACTATATCTATTATTTTTTCTATTGAATCTTGCATTGCTTCCTGTATTTGTGTAGATGTTACTGTTACTGTTTCTGGTAATCCGGTTCCTAGATCTCTTCCACTTACTTGCATACTTGTTTCAGACATAAGTGGCATAGCACATCCTATTTCTATTTTTATTTGCTCCGCCGTAGTACTTCCTATGGCTAAGTTCATTTCTTTTTTTATATAATTTACTATATCTTCATCAAGTTCATCTCCCGCTACTCTTAGCGAATTGCTTACAACAATGCCGCCTAAAGAAATAACAGCCACTTCTGTAGTTCCTCCGCCTATATCTACTATTATACTTCCACTTGGTTCTGCTACATCTAAGTTCGCTCCTATTGCAGCCGCCATTGGTTCTTCTATTAAATAGACTTCTTTAGCACCTGCTTGTAATACAGATTCCTCCACTGCTCTTTCTTCAACTTCTGTAATTCCAGATGGTACTCCTACTACAACTCTTGGCTTGCCCAAGTTATGTCTTTGTACTATTTTTTTCATTATATTTTTTAGCATTAATTGAGTAGCTGTAAAATCTGCTATTACTCCATCTTTCATTGGTCTAACAGCTTTTATATCTCCTGGTGTTCTTCCGTAGCATTTCTTTAGCTTCATGTCCTGTTGCTAGTATCGCCCCTGTTTTTCTATCTATTGCTACCACTGATGGTTCCTTAAGTATTATGCCTTTTCCCTTTAAGGTAACTAAAATGTTTGCCGTTCCTAAATCAATACCTATATCTTTTGAAACAAAATTAAAAAATTTCATATTTTATATTCTTCCTTTCGTGTATTAAAAGTTGATTCTTAAATAATTTTATCCAATTTTACCATTAGTAAGCATAGAAACTATACTTTTATATTTTCCATCTCCTAATACTACATGATCTATCATTTCTATTTCTAGCATTTTTGTTACTTGAATCAGCCTTTTAGTAAGTTCTATATCCTCATCGCTTGGTGTTGGGTCTCCACTTGGATGATTATGTACTAAAATTATTTTGGGTGCACCTATTTTTATTGCCTCTTTTAACACATCTTTTATTTCAAAAACAGCAAAGCTTGTACCACCATATGCCACATCTTGTATTTTTAAAACATTATTTTTAGAATTTAGCATTAGTACCTTTACTATTTCTCTTTTTTCATATTTCAATTCATTTATTAGTAAATTTGCTACATCTTGGGGAGATTTTATTTGTATATTAAAGTTATTAATTGGTCTTGATATTCTTTTAGTTAATTCACACACTGCTAATAGCTGTATTGCCTTTACTTTACCAATTCCCTTTATACTCATAAATTCTTTTATAGATATGTCTTGTAAAAATCTCAAACTGTCTTGTGTATTTTTTTGCATAGATAGTATTTTTTGTGCTAGCACTATGCTACTTTCTTCCTTTGTTCCACTTTTGATTATTATTGCCAATAATTCTGCATTTGAAAGTGCTTGTGCACCATACATCTCCAATTTTTCATAAGGTCTTTCTGATTGGGGGATTTCTTTGATATTCATATTTCTATCCTTTCTTCCCCCGTAAAATTCTTTAGAATAAATTAAACTTTTCTATATATAAATATTGCTAATATTAGCCCAATAATAGATGAAATATTTATTTTAAACATAAATCCTATTGTAAGTTTTATAATACTTAAGTCTATTGTTACAGGTGATGAAATTCCAAATTCTTCGCCATATGACACCCACCACAAGAAGTCAACTTTTGAAGCAAGCTCTCCTAGGAATCCACCTACTACCAATCCGCATAATATGAACAATAACAATATTAATACACTTTTATTCTTGGTTGCCATTTTTCTCCCTCCCACTTTTCTTTTGTTCTACTGTATTATATATGCAATATGCTTTTTTTTCAATATGTATAGGAAAAAAAATTGCACTTTTAACGGCATATGCTGTTTGTAGCATATGCCGTGTTTTAGAATATATTTATATTTCAAATTTTTTAATTTTTATGTATATAATAACTGATATTACAGTTAAAATTGCTCCGGCAATTAGCATAATGCTATTTTCACCTGTTTGTGGTATTTTTCCGTCCACTTTATCTTCTTTTTTTCCGTCGTTGGTATTATTATTGTTATTGCTATTATTGTTATTACCGTTGTTGCTGTTGTTATTATTATTGTTATTATTACTATTATTTCCATTATTATTTCCACTGTTGTCATTATCATTATTATTGTTGTCATTGTTGTTGTTATTGTCTCCTTGATTGTCTCCGCCACCATCTTCTACAACTTCTATTTTTTGTTTAGCATATTTAGTTATTGTATCTTCTGTGTAAATTATTGTAATTTCTGTTGTTTCTTTCTCTAATTGTTCTTCTGGCATACATATATAATCTGTTACTTCTTTACTGTTTCCATCACTGTAGATTGCTTTTACCACCATTCCTGTTTTGTCAAAGTTTTCTCCAACTTTATATTTTGTTTTATCTGGTGCTTTTGCTATTTTTATTTCTGTCAATGTTGGTGCATCTTTTTTACCTTGTACATCTACATTAAATGTTGCCGTTTTTTCACCTAATTTTACTGTTACTTCTTTTTGTCCTTTTATGTTTAGTTCTTCTCCATCTTCTGGTGTAGTTTCAAAGCCACTTTTAATTATATTTTCTTCTCCGTTTTCATATTTTGCTTTTATAGATAATCCTGTTAGGTCTAATTGCTCTCCTACTTGGTAGACAACCTTATCTGGCTCTGTGTTTATGCTTATGCTTTCTATTGCTATTTCTCCTACAAATACCAATGCAGTTATTGTTTTACCTTCATATTCTAATATTATAGGGTTATATCCTATCGTGTCTAAAATTGTACCGTTTGGTATACTGCTTGTATATCCAGTTTCTATTTCTTTTTCTTCTCCGTCATTATATATTGCCTTAAATTTAACTCCTGATAAGTCTAGTGCCTCTCCAACTTTATACTTAGTTTTTGTAGGTGCAGATATTCCCTTTAATTTTTCAACTTGTTTTTTTACTACATCAATATCAAAACTTGTTGTTTTTTCTTTGTATGATATTTCTATGGTTTTATTTTCCACATTGTTAAATATTGTTCCATTTTCTATACTTGATGTATATCCTGTTTCTACAATTTCTTCTGTTCCATTATTATACATAACTTTTAATTTTAATCCAGTTAAATCTAATGCTTGTCCCACTACATATTTAGTTTTTGGTAAATTCTCTATTTCTATTTCTTCAACCTGGTGTTCTCCAACATTTATGTTTAGAACGGCACTTTTACCTGCATATTTAATAGTTATTGTTTGTTGTCCTTTGGTATTTAGTTCTGTTCCTTCTGCTGGCTCACATTCGTAATTTCCCCAAATAACTTTTATGTCATTGTTTGAACCTTCTGATATTAGCACTAATCCTCTTAAATCCAATTTTTCGCCAATTTCATAATTTGTCTCAATAGAACCATCCATTATTGTTAATGCTTGTATATCATTATTTTCTTTTACATTAATATCAAATTTTACCTCTTGTCCCATGTAGTTTACTTTTACTGTTTTTGTTTCTACTTTTGTTAATACACTTCCATCTGGCAAATCTAATGTAAAGTCTTCTGTTATTTCTTCTTCTGTTTCATCTGCATATTTTACTAGTAATATTAATCCATTTGAAAAGAATTTTTGACCTACAACATAATTCACATTATCTGGATATTGCTTTATACTAATTTCCTGAATTTCGGCTGGCAATACAGGTACATCTATTTCCTTTTCTAATGTTATATCTCCTTCTTTGTATGTAATTGTTCTAGTTTTATCTGCTCTACTTAATGAAGTTTCTGTATCGACTTCATAATTTGTTACTTGCTCTATTGATCCATCATCATATTCTATCTCTACACACATATTTGTTTTGTCAACTTTTTCGCCTACTATATAAACCTTCTTTACATTTTCTTTTACTCTAATATTAATAGGTTGCTTTAATGTTACTGTTATTGGTTGCTCTACTTCTTTGCTTACCCCATTTTCTGTATATACTATTTTAACAGAAGTCATCCCAACCGTTAGATTTTGTCCATTTGGTACAGAGTAGTTATTAATTATTGCTGTTTTACCACTATTATATGTTGCTGTTACTTGCATTCCTGTCGAATCAAAATTTTGCCCTTGTATGTATGTAGTTTTATTTGGTTCTCTTGTTATTTCTATTTTTTCTAATTGTTTTGGAGTCACAGTTATAGGAGTTGTAGTTGTTACCGTTTTGCCATTTTCTTCATAACTAATAGTTACCGTTTTTTGACCCAATTTCAAATTATCTCCATCTACCACTGTATAGTTAAATACCTCTTCCATTGAATTATTATCATACACAGCAACTACGTGGAATAATTCTCCTGCTTCAAAGTTTTCTCCTTCTATATAGTCGCTTTTCCCTAAATTTGTTGATGCTATTCTAATTAGTGTTCTTTCATTTATAAACAAAATTACTCTTGTTTCTTTATTATTATATTTAATTTTTACTATTTCTGAACCTACTTCATTTAGTATTGTTCCATTTTTCGGCTCTATTGTAAAGCCTTCTTCTATTATTTCTGTGTCATTATTATTATATGTTACTTTTAACTTTAGCCCCTCTAAATTTAATTTGTCTCCTTTAGTATATACAAAATTAAATTCTCCCGCTGGTTGTATTCCAACTATTTCTTTTGGCGTAACACTTATACTGTAACTTGCCGTTTTACCTCCATATGTGACTTTAACGCTCTCATTTGCTTCTGTTAGCGTTGTTCCTTTTTTAGGATCTGTAGTAAATCCCGATGTTGCATAACTTGAAGTGCCGTCATTATATATTACTTTAAGTTTTAAATTCCTAGTACTTAAAGAATCTCCTACTGTGTAATTTGTCTTAGGTTTTCTTGATATTATAATTTTAGTTACTGTTTTTGTTTTTGGTAATACATTAACTTCTAAGATTCCTAAATTTTCTCCATTGTTTGATGTCATTGTTACATCAACAGTTCCAGTTTCATTCAATTGAGTTCCATTAACAGGATTTGTCCTCATATCATTTAAATCAAAATATAATATCTGGCCATTTGATGGACCACTTGTATATTGTAATTTAACACGTAAGTCTGTTAATTTTAATTTATCTCCAACTTTGTATTCCGTTTTTGGATAATTTACAATTTCTGTTTCATAAGTTGGTTCTTTAACCGTTACATAAAATGTGGCTTTTAGCTTTTCGTTTTGTTTATATTTTACGGTTATTTTTTTGGTGCCTGGTGTTCTAAGAGATGTTGGTGAGCATGTATATTGCTCCTTATCTAATAGAACTTCTGTACCATATATATCTATGCCAACAACTTCTAATCCTTTTGTATTTAGAGAATCCCCAACCATATACTCAGTCTTATCTGGTGGATTTTTTATCTGTATATTCTGTATTTCAATCGGTTTATTTTTTACAGTTATCTCATACTTTACCAAACGTTCTTTCTTATTTATAGTTTTTCCTAATTGAATTTTAACAGTTTTCTTCCCCGTTGATGAAAATCGTGTTTCATTTTTATAATTACAAGCAAAAATACCTTTTTTAAAATAAGTTACCAATTCCGTTCCATTTGTAAATTCAACTTTCAATCCGTAATCATTTAAATTTAGTGGTTCATTTACATAAAGCTCTTTTTTCGGTTTAGGCTCAGTTAAACTAATCGATTGTATACGGTGTCTAAAGTAATTGTTACTAGATATCTGTTCGTATGCCTCGTTGCATATATATAAATGAGTGCCTTTTGGAAACGTATTCTCTATATTTTTGTAGATTTTTTTCGTATTATCTCCAGATGTTAGCACTACTCCATTTCCCTGCATATTCTTTACTTTCTCAAAAGCGCGCTCACCTACTTCTGTTAAATTATTGCCCAAAATAAGCATTGCGCCACAATTTGGCATATCTATATCGCCTTTTACCTTAGAAACTTTATAAAAAGCTTTTTCTCCTATTTTAGCTATCGTATGAGGTATTGATACAGTTAGATTACTGCAATTATAGAATGATTTTTTATCAATATTCTGTACATTATTCATAGTAATTGTTTCTAGCTTTGTACATCCGCTCAAATGCTGATTCTCCTATATTTTTCACATAATTTGCTTGCACACTCTTCAAATTCAAACAACCCTTAAAGGCTTTTTTTCCAATATCATCTATACCTTTATTTATTATTATATTATAAAATAAAAGTTTGTAATCTATGTTATTCTTATACCAGTTTATGTTATCTTTTATCTTTCCTGTTCCTTTAATATACAATGTTTTTGTCTTATATAGCCTTGCAGTTATTTTACTTCCTTCGGCACCAATATCCCAAGTCTCAAGAATATCGTCTGCTGCTTCTGATGTTAATGTATAACTTGTCTCTAAAATAACGCTTAGTGCTGGTATTATAATTTGTAGCACCATTACTACTATAAACATGTATATACATACTTTATTTCTTTTGCACATATCACATTCCTCCCGTTTTTCTTTACTTCATTTTACCTTTGTTAAAAAATTTGTCAACTTTGCTTTTTGAGGCTCATTTAAACTAATTCTTTACGGAAACTTTATGCAACATTTCATTTTTAGACATTTATTTCTTTTTATTTACATTTTTATTTCAGTAATGTTACACATTTATGTTTTTTAGCTCCTGTCCCTACGCAAATATGGTTCTTCATAATTCATATCATGTTATTTCTTGCTATAAATTATTTGTTTTAAGAGGGCAAATATGTCGAGATTTTCAAGAAGCTATATAAAAAATCACATTTTTTATGTAATAACTCCAAGAATTAATATGAGTTATATATTTGAAAAATGTGATTTTGGGTTTAATTTTGTCTGGAATTTTGTGATTTTTTGTATTGAAAACATTGGAACTTTGTGATAAGCTATATACTCAAATTTGTCGGAATATATCCTTACTTTTTAACATTCCTATTAAAAAATTTTAAAAAGAAATGTAGCGTAACTTTTTTTCCATTTTTTTATCATTTAATTTTATTTATATATGTGCTATAATTATTTTAATAATTATTAATGATGTATCATATAGTTAAGGCAAATTTATTAAATGCAAATGTCGAATTTGCATTTACCAATATTTTTTGTATTTACTATTCCTTTTTAGATTGTTTTGTGTTATAGTAAAAATTGTCACAATTATATGGATTTATAATATTATATGTAGTAGTGATGTTTGGAGGCTGTATAATGAAGTTTGAAAAACTTAGTGAAAATAAAATTAAAATTACCCTAACTTCTCAAGATTTAAAAGATAAAAATATTGATTTTCATTCTTTTATGTCTAACCCTTTAGAAAAACAAGATTTATTTTTGGATATTCTAGAAGAAGCAGAAGAAGAAATTGGTTTTGAATTTAAAGATTATCCTGTACGTATAGAGGCTTTAGCTATGGCAAATGGGGAGTTTATTGTTACTGTTACAAGGGTTGTACCCGATTCCAAAAACCTACATAAAAAAGTATCTGTAAAAAGAAAAAATACTAAAATAGATTCAAAATATGCTATTTATAAATTTGCTAGCTTTGATGATTATTGTAATTTTGTTAAATACTTAAAAAATCACAATCTTTCTTTAAGTTACAAGGTTGCAAAAAACATTTTACTATATTTGTACAAAGAAGATTACTACATTGTTTTTGATAATATTAATCTTAAATATTCTAATATTGCCAAATTCAATTCTGCTATTATTGAATTTGCAAAGTTTATTAGCAATTCAAGTCTTTTTATTTGTAAATTGCTTGAAAATGGCGAAATTATTATGAATAACAACGCTATTAAAACTGGAATTAAATATTTTAAATAATTTGCTCATATAAAAAACCTATGTATTATCTACGTATGCATAGGTTTTTATTTTATTCACAATATTTTTTATATAATTCTTTTAAATTCTTTTTATTTATCACCTTGTCTATTCCTTGTTTGCTTACCTGTACATATACTTCATCAAGCATATTAGCAATTCTTGGATTTATCTTTCTTCTGTTTTCTACATTTCTCCAATATTTTAGTTGTGTATCTTTTCTCCAATTTTTTCCATTATATGTTATTCCTGCTGCCAATTGGTCACATATCATTTCTACTGTATATTTATATGGTATAACAGGCACTTCATCTGTAGTTTCATAGTCATACCAGTATTCGTGATGGTGTTTATTTTTTCCTTTGTGATGTAACCATGCTTTTGAGTATCCGCGTTCTCTTTTGCAATTTGTTATTGGACTGCTTTTACCATCTGTATAATACTTAGCTGATTCCCAAAATTCTGTAAAAGAATATTTGGAAAAGTCATGTAGAAATCCTCTTACTGGAATTCCCGCTTTTATACTTAACCTAAAAACATAATATTTATGTTTTGTTACTGTTAAAAAATGTTTGTATGCTTTTTTTAGCATTTTTTTACCTACTTTCTTTATTGTCTATTATTACATTTTACAACAATTTTCGAAAAAATCAACCGTTTCTAAGGAATTTATGGCGGGCGATTAAAATCACCTCTACAACAACATTCCTTTTTCCTGATATTTCACTTTTAAAATCAAGTTTTTTATAATATATAGCGCAATTTTGTTGATTTTTTTATGTGTTTAATATATAATTTGCTTAGTATAATTAATTTGTCAAAATTGTGTTTATATTTTGTCGTTTCATGTCGAATATGCACTTTTTTTGACTTTTTACGTTAAAAGTTTTGCTTTTTTGCCTTAATTATTATACAATAGAGAAAAATTTAACAATGGGGGAAAGTTTATTATGGAAAAAAAATTCTATAACCTAACAAATCCACAAAAAAATATTTGGAACATGGAGCAATATTATAAAGGAACGGCTGTAAATAATATTGGCGGTACAGTGCATTTAAAAACGCAGTTGGATTTTTCTGCACTTTCTAAAGCTGTGTCTAATGTTATTTTGGCACATGATAACTTCCATATAAAACTTACTAAAGACGGTAATAATATCAAGCAAATTTTTGTTAGTTTAGAAAACTATTTCGTCGAAATTATTGATTTAAACGACATGGCTGAGCTATTATTAATTGAAGAAAAAATGTGTCAAACTACTTTCTCTATGGAGAATTCTAATTTATTTTGTGTCAAAATTTTTAGATTACCAGACGGCACTGGTGGCGTTATCTCTGTTATGCATCATATTATTTCGGACTCTTGGACAGTTGGCCTATTTTGCAAGGAAATTGTTCAGGAATATACCAACTTGATAAAAAATACTAAATCTGATGATGTAGAATATTCATATATTAATTATATAAAAAAAGAACAAGAGTATTTAAATAGCCCTCGTTTTGAAAAAGATAAAAAATATTGGGCTGAGGTTTTTAATACTGTACCTGAACTTGCTACAATTCCATGCTTTTCAGCAGAATCTTCTAATCAAGTTTCTTGTACTGCTAAAAGGCAAAAGTTTGCTATTTCTAAGCAAGTTATGGACAAAGTTTCTGAATTTTGTAAGAATAATAGAATTTCAATATATAATTTTTTCATGTCGATTTTTTCGATTTATATTGGTAGAGTATCAAATTTAGATGATTTTGTTATTGGTACGCCAATTTTAAATAGATTAGATTTTGCGGATAAGAACACTAATGGTATGTTCATTAGTACTGTTCCTTTGCGCGTAAATATTTTAAACGACTCTTCTTTCGTAGATTTTAGTAAATCTATGGCTAGAAGTTGCCTATCTATGTTAAGACACCAAAGATACCCATATCAAAACATACTAGAAGATTTAAGAAAATTAGATTCTAGTATTCCAAATTTATATAATGTTGTTTTATCTTATCAGATTACAAATACTGTAAATGATGAGATTGATTGTGATTCTCATTGGGTATTTAATGGTACTTGTGCTGATGATTTGCAAGTTCATATGGTGGATTACAACTCTACTGGCTTAAATGTTTTTTACGATTACAAAACATCAAAATATGATGTAAATGACATTAATAATATACATAATCGTATTGAAAACATGATTCATCAAGTATTATCAAATAACGAGATTAATGTTTCTGATATAGAAATTGTTAGTCCAGAAGAGAAAAGTCAGATTTTAAATGATTTTAATAATACTACAATGGATTATCCTATGGACAAGACTTTGATTAGTTTGTTTGAGGAACAAGTTTCTAAAAATCCGGATTCTGTTGCCGTAGTTTTTGAAAATCAAACTCTTTCATACAGAGCACTTAACGAAAAATCAAATCAGTTAGCAAATTACCTATCTTCAAATTCAATAGTAGATTCTTTCGTTGCAATATATATGAACAAATCTATAGATTATATTGTTACTCTTTTAGGAGTCTTAAAGAGTAAGAACGTGGCTGTTCCTATATCCACTCAATATCCAGTTGATAGAATAAATTATATGTTACAGGATATAAATGCACCTCTTGTTATATCTCATAAAAATTATAGTAACAATATAAGTTCAACATATAATGTTTTTAATATAGAGAACCTCGATATATCTATGTCTACCGAAAATTTAAACATAGAAACGTCAAGTGATAATTTAGCATATGTCATTTTCACCTCTGGCTCTACAGGACAACCTAAAGCAGTCGGAGTTTCTAACAAATCTCTAATAAATCATGTATATGGTATTCAAAATCGTTTTAATAACTCTATTTGTCACAATGATGTAGCATTAAGTATTGCCAACGTTGCTTTTGACGCAAGTATGCAGGAGATATTTATTCCTCTTCTATTTGGTGCTTCATTACACTTATTAGCTGATGATAGTATATTTAATGCCGAATTGCTTGGAGATTATATTTCTAAAAATGGTATAACTTTTTCATTTATACCTCCTAATTTATTAGAAGCTGTATATAATATCTTGGCCTTACGAGACTATCACAGACTTGCTAAGCTTTTAGTTGGCGTACAAAGTATTTATAATACAACTTTAAATAAATACCTATCTCTAAATCCTGATATGCAAATTCATAATGGATATGGTCCTACCGAAGCCACGATATGTTGCATATCTAAGATGTATATTTCAGAAAATTCTGATACTTCTTTTATAATACCAATAGGCCGTCCAATGCCTAATTGTCGAGCTTACATTTTAAGTTCTAATAACATGATTCAACCCAAATGCACTATTGGAGAAATTTGTGTTGCGGGCGATTGCCTTTCAAAAGGATACATAAATTTAGAAGCTAAAACTGCCGAAAAATTCATATATATTCCTTCAATAAATGATACTGTTTATAAAACAGGAGATTTAGGATATATGCTCCCTAATGGGGAACTTCAATATGTAGGCAGAAGAGATAAGCAGGTAAAAATTAATGGATACCGAATTGAATTAGATGAAATCAACTCAGTTTTATTAGAATTTCCTGACATTGTTGAAAGTGTTTCTATTGTTGACAAAAACAAGATCTTATCCTTTGTAGTTTGTAAAAATACTATACCTTTAGAAGATGTTAGAAATTATATAAAAACAAAATTGCCTTATTATATGGTTCCTACTAAAATAATTTCTATTGAAAAAATTCCTATCAACTATAACGGAAAATTGGACTCGAAAAAACTACTTGAGTATTATTCTAGTGCTTCATCTACTGATAAATATTTTGCAAAAGACGAAATTGAAAAACAAGTCGAGCTTATCCTAAACAAATCTCTTTGTTTAGATAGCTCCCCTGTTAATTTGTATGACTCATTTTTTGAGCTTGGTGGAGATTCTCTATCTGCAATTAAATTTTCAACCTTATTGAATCAGCACTTTAATACCAACATCACTGTAAGAGATATAATCAGTGCTAGTAATGTAGAGGCAATTTGCATGTTAGTAAAGGATAACTCTTCATGTGTCTACGTTCATAGTTCAATTGTTCATGAGCAAAGCAAGGATAACATATATCCTCTATCTTCTGCTCAGCGAAGAATTTATTACTCTCAAAAAATGTCGGGAGAAAATAGCATATTGTACAATACTCCGGGTGCTATAATAGTACACTCTATTTTGGATAGAGACAGAATAGAACGAGCATTTAAGCAAATCATAAAAAGTCAAAGCTCATTTAGAACAACTTTTATTATTGATGATGCGGAAATAAAACAGAAAATTTTAGACAATGTTGATTTTGCGGTCGAAACATTTAACAATACAAGCAGTGAAATAGATTCGCTAGTAAACAATTTCGCTAAGCCTTTCGATTTAGAAAAAGCACCTTTGTTAAGAGCTGAAATTCATTATATAGATAACAAACAAACCTTATTATTATTTGATTCTCATCATATTGTTATGGATGGTGTTTCTCTAAACATATTAGTAAATGACTTGTTTAAGCTATATAATAGTGAAAGCATTGAACCTCTTGAAGTGGAATATACAGATTATTCTGTATGGGAGAACACTTTAATAAATGAAGATAAGCTTTCTGATGATAAAAAGTATTGGTTAAATTGTTTTAAGGATTTCGATTTTGAAACTTTGAATTTGCCTTTTGATTATACTGTGCCAGCAAATCAAACTTATACCGGCAAAAAACTTTATAATCATCTTGAGCAGTCTATAATTGACGAAGTTTCAACTTTTGCAAAAGAACAGCACGTATCAACTTATTCTGTATTTTTAACAGCTTTATTTGTTACTCTTTATAAATATACTGGACAAACAGATATAGTTATCGGAAGTCCTGTTGTCAACAGAAGTATTGAATGCTTACAAAATATTATTGGCATGTTTGTTAATAACATTGCTTTGAGAACAAAAATATTAGAAACTCAATCAGTTTCAGATTTAATTACTTTTGTAAACAATACTGTTACTGGTGCCTTAGATCATCAGATTTATCCTTACGATATGCTTGTTAAAGACTTGCAAGTTACTGTTGATCATTCGAGAAATCCTTTGTTTGATGTAGTTTTAACTTATCAAAACCAGGAAGATACATCTACTTTGACTAACAACAAAGCTGAAATACTTCCAACTGTAACTAATACTGCAAAATTTGCTATTACATTAGAAATTGCACCTAAGTCTAATCAAATAAATCTTGAATATAGAAGTGATTTATTTAAAGAAAATACTATGACAAGTTTCTTAAAACATTATCTATTTGTTCTAAAACAAATAATAGAAGGATTTAATGATGATGTTCAAAATGTTAATATTATAACTGATGATGAGCAAAAGTTATTAGATAAATTTAATAATACTTATGGTAAAATTAACAGAGCTCCTGTTTCTAAAATTTTTGAAGAGCAAGCTGTATTGCATGCTAATGATGTAGCCGTTATCTGTGATGATAAATTTTTAACTTATAAGGAACTTAATGAAAGAGCAAATAGTTTAGCACATTACCTAATATCTAAAGGTGTAAAACCTAATGACATTATTGCAATAATGACTAATCGTTCTTTAGAGACTATTGTTTGTATGCTAGGAATATTAAAAGCTGGAGCTGCATTTTTAAACGTAGATCCTACCTACCCTATTGACAGAACCGAATATTATATTAACGACAGTAAGATAGAACGTGTTTTAACTCAGAAAGAACTGCGTGAAAAAGTTGCGCAAATTAAAAATTCTATAGAAATAGACTTAGATAATACCGAAATCTATGGTAAACATACTTCTAATCCAAATGTTTCTGTTAAAGAAACAGACTTATCATACATTATATATACTTCCGGTTCTACAGGAACACCAAAAGGTGTAATGCTAAATCAAATAGGAATGTCTAATATGGTACAGGCTATGACGAAAGTATTAGATTATTTAAAAGAAGGCAACAAGCATGCTATTGCTTCTGTAACTTCTACACCTTTTGATATATTTGTTTATGAAATTATCGTTTCTTTAACACATGGTTTGAAAGTTGTTATGGCTAATAATGCAGAGCACAGAAATCCAAAACTTTTAGATGCATTAATAAAAAAATACAATGTTGATGTAATGACTGTTACCCCAAGTTTAATGAAAATAAACTATGATAATAGAGAACCTGATACTGCTCTTGCAAGAGTTAAAAACATGGTTTTTGGTGGAGAGCCTTTGCCAGAAAAATTTGTTCAAGACCTAAGAGCATTAGCAGATGACATAACTATATATAACATATATGGTCCTAGTGAGATTACTATACTTTCAAATGTTCAAAACCTAAATGGAGAAAAGGAAATTACAATTGGTCCACCTATATTGAATACACAAATTTATATATTAGATAAAAATATGAAACAGGTGCCTATTGGTGTAATAGGTGAAATATATATAGGAGGAATACAAGTAGGAGATGGCTACATTGGTAAAGCAGAATTGACTGCCGAAAGATTTCTAAAAAATCCTTTTGGTTCTGGAAAGATATATAAATCTGGTGATATTGGCCGTTGGACATTTGATGGTAAAGTTCAGTGTTTAGGCAGAATAGATAATCAAGTAAAGTTAAGAGGACTTCGTATTGAGCTTGGTGAAATAGAAGATGAGATGTTAAAAATGCCAGGAGTTACTTCTGCAATAGTTAATAAAGTTTCTCTTGATGGTAAAGAATCTTTATGTGGTTACTACGTAGCAGATAATAACTTGGCTGAGAATATAGTTAAGGAAAATTTGAGAAAGTTCTTGCCTCCTTACATGGTGCCTACTTATATTATAAAGCTTGATAAAATGCCTTATACCATTAATAGAAAGGTTGATAGAAAAGCTCTTCCTCTTCCTGTTGTAAACAAATTTGCTTCTGCAACTGTTGACATTAGATCTCTTAATTCAAACGAAGAGAAATTATTAGAAATTTGGAAGAATATCCTTAAAACAGATAAGATTTCTGTTGATGATAATTTCTTTGATATTGGTGGAGATTCTATCCTTGCAATTAATATGCAAATAGAGGCTTTGAAATATGGCTTGGAATTTGAGTATGCAGATATATTTAACTTTCCTACTATTAGACAATTATCAAAGAAATTGCCAAGCCCTGAAGAACATTTTATGGCAAATTATGATTATTCTAAAATCAATAATCTTTTAAAAGCAAACTCTATTGACAACTTGGATAAAATTGAAAAGTATAGTTTTAGAAATGCCCTTATAATAGGAAGCACTGGATATTTAGGTGCTCACATACTACATTCGTTCTTAATACACGAATCAGGTACAGCTTATTGTTTAATCAGACCAAAGAGCAATATGTCTCCAGAAGATAGAATTATCAGTTATCTAAATTTCTATTTTGGAGAAGATTTCTATAATAATTGTAAAGATAGAATAAAAGTTGTTGCAGGAGACTTGGTAAAAGAAAATTTAGGCTTATCTGAAAGTGATTATAATGAAGTTGTGTCTAATGTTGATGTTGTTATCAACTCTGGTGCTATTGTTAAGCATTTTGGATTAAAGAAAGAATTTGAAGATATTAATGTAAAAGGTACTCAATATATAGTAGACTTGTGTAAGAAGAATAATAAGAGATTAATTCATGCTTCGACTATTAGTATATCTGGTTTTGGAGAAAAAGAGGAACTTACGACTACTCCTGAAGAAGAAGGTTCGAAATTATTTACTGAACATGATTTATATGTTGGTCAAAGTATTAAAGGCATTTACAGTACAACTAAATACAAAGCTGAAATTTCAGTTTTAGAAGCTATTGAAGATGGATTAGATGTCCAAATTGTTAGAATTGGTAATATCACTAATAGATATTCTGATGGAATGTTCCAAAAAAATATTAAAGACAATGCTTTTGTTAGAAGACTGAAATCATTTATTGAAATTGGAGCTTTCCCAAAAGAAACTTTAAAGCATGCTCTTGAGTTTACTCCAGTTGATTTATGTGCTGATGCAATAATAAAAATACTAGAATATAGCAGTCCTTGCAATGTATTCCATATATACAATCCGAATTTAATGCCTGCTCCTTTATTGTATAATACTTTATTAGATAGAGGCTTTGAGATTATTCCTGTTACTGATGAATTAATGTCATACATTATAACAGGTATATTGGAAGACAATAAAAAGAAAGATACTATTTCTGGAATCATACAAGATATTGACAAAAACAAAAAGTTCACATATACTTCTAAGGTTAGACTAGATTGTGACTTTACAAATAAATTTTTGAATAAAGTCGGTTTTAACTGGGTTTCTTATGATAGTCTCTATATCAATAAATGTTTTGATTATTTTAAGAAAGTACATTTTATAGAAGGAGATAAATAAATGCTAGATAAAATTTCTATACCATTATTTTTATTAATGTTGTCAGCCTTATCAATAGTCATTACTCTTATATATGTTCTAAGGACAAAAGGAAGATCCCAATTAAAGACATTTTTTTGCGTAGATTTGATCTGTGTATTGGTTATTTGCCTAGGTGTAATATTTCAAGATATTCTAAGTAAAAACTTTAATTGGGATCCTTGGAACTTTGAAAAGTTTATTTATATAGGAACTTGTTTTTTGCCAGTCGCAATCTTTTTTACAGGATTAATTTTTGCTAAAACAAAAATTACTTTTAAAAAAAGATATCTGCTATTCTTTATAGTTCCTGCATTATCACTAATAGTATTATGGACAAATGATTATCATCATCTTTTTTATAAACATTATTCCATCAATATAAATGAAGGTGTCCCTGGGAGTTATATGATTGTTCACAATATTTATTCATATTCATTATTATTGCTTGGGGTTTTCCAAATGATAAAAGCAACTTCGAAAAATTCAGGTTTCTTTTCAAAGCAATCTTTATTGCTTATCCTAGGAATCAGTATTCCTTTGGTAACTAATATATTAGGAACTTTTAAGATACTTCCTATGACTGTTTATATAACTCCTATTTCCTTTGCACTTACTATGATCTGCTTTGCATTTGCAATTTTTAAATTTCAATTCTTAGGAATTGCTCCAATTGCAGTTCAAATAATTGCAAATAGGATTTCCGATAGTTATCTTGTATTAGATGACTATTTAGTTATGTCAGATTTCAATGAGACTTTTTTAAAAACTTTCAGGTTGCATGATTATGACATTAGAGGAAAAGATATTTTTACATTTTTTAAAGAACATAAAAAATATAAAGTAAACGTAAAGAGATTTCAAAACGCTATTCAAAAAGTTATGGCTTCTAATGAAACTGTTTCTTTTGAAATTCACATAGAATCACTAGACAAATATTTTACAATCGAAATTTCAACTTTATATAACAATGATATTTTTCTAGGTACTTTATTACTATTTAAGGATATTACTCAGCATAAATTAGACATGCAAGCTCTTAAAGATAACCAAGATATTTTAATTGAGAGGGAACGTTTGGCTTCTCTTGGTCAATTGATTGGTGGTATTGCTCATAACTTAAAATCTCCTATAATGTCAATTTCGGGAGCTACAGAGGGTCTTATAGATTTAATTAAAGAATATGAGGAGTCTATAGTTGACAAAGATGTTACTATTGATGACCATTTGGCTATTGCAAACGATATGAAGGATTGGATTTCTAAGATAAAATCATATTTAGAATATATGTCAGATATTATTACAGCTGTTAAAGGTCAAGCTGTTGCCTTATCTGAAAATACTGTTGATTCATTTACGGTTGAGGAACTTACTAAAAGAGTTGACATTCTTATGAAACATGAGTTGAAAAAAGCCTTAATTACTTTGAATTTAGACCTTAAAGTTCCTACTTCCCTTATGATTCATGGCAATATAAATGGTTTGGTTCAAGTTATAAATAATATGATATCAAATGCAATTCAGGCCTATAAAGGTAAAGAGGGGCAAACAATAGATTTAATTATAACTCAAGAAAAAAATGATGTTATTGTTTCTGTTAGAGATTATGCTGGCGGTCTTCCTAAAGAAGTTCAAGAGAAACTATTTAAAGAAATGATAACAACTAAAGGTAAAGATGGAACTGGAATTGGCTTATTTATGTCATATTCAAATATACGTGCACATTTTAATGGAGATATTACATATTCTACAGAAGAAGGAAAAGGCACAATATTTAATATTATATTACCACAATAGTTAAAATAGAACTGTAATGTAAGTAAAATTTTACTTTTATTACAGTTTTTTTCATTTTTTTCATCTTTCTTATTGATTTTTTCCCCACTTTATAATATAGTATTGTTTAATACAGAGGTGATATTATGAGAAAGCATATTCAATCTAATACCACTACAGGATATAAAATAATAGCAGTTGATGATGATAGCGGTGTATTAGATTCTTTATCTGTCCTTTTGAATAGAAATGGTTATAACTTTGTAGGAATAACTGATCCAATTCAAGCAATAGAACGTGTAAAAAAAGAACATTTTGATTTAATGCTATTAGACTTTATGATGACACCTATTCATGGAGATAAAGTTGTTGAGGAAATAAGGAAATTTAATAAAGAACTTTACATTTTATTACTAACAGGACACAAAGATTTAGCTCCACCATTAGAGACTATAAGAAAATTGGATATACAATGTTATTGTGAAAAAAACGATAAATTTGACCAATTGCTTCTATTAGTTGAGGCTGCAATAAAATCTGTTGAACAATTAAATGAAATAAATCGTATAAATAATGAATTATCAGATGCTTATAGTGATCTGGAAAAGGCATATTTAGACATGGTTGAAACACTTAGATTTACAGTTGAAGCAAAAGACCCTTATACTAGAGGTCATTCAGATAGAGTATCTGCATACTCTGTTTTAATTGGTCAGCATCTTGGTTTATCTGACTCTGATATTAATACTTTAAAAATTGGTGGCTTATTTCATGATATCGGCAAAATAGGAATTCCAGACAGCATATTGCTTAAAGATAGCAAACTTACAGATGATGAATATTCTGAAATTAAAAATCATCCATCTATTGGTGCACATATTTTATGCAATGCAAAAGTATTTCAAGATATTATACCTATTGTAAAACATCATCACGAAAGATATGATGGAAAAGGATATCCTTCTCAACTAGCTGGTGAAGATATTCCATATTTCGCCAGAATAGCTGCTGTTGCTGATACATTTGATGCTATGACATCCAAAAGAACATATAGAGATGCTTTACCCTTAGAGGTAGTCAAAGCAGAAATAGAAAGGTGCGCCGGAACACAGTTTGACCCTAAAATTGCTAAAGTATTCTTAGATATTTTGAATAAAAATTATGAAGAAATACAAAAAATTCAAGAACAATATAGGTAAATACGGACAAATAAATGTCCGTATTTTATTTATATTATCAGTTTTTTTAGATTTTCATTGATAATTGTGCTTTTTTCCTATCTTCATCTATTCCTATTATTTTTACTTTTACTACATCTCCCACAGATACTACATCTGAAGGATTTTTTACAAAACTATTGCTTAATTGTGAAATATGTACTAGTCCATCATGTTTCACTCCAACATCTACAAATGCGCCAAAATCTGTTACATTTCTTACAGTTCCTGTTAGTATCATTCCTTCTTTTAAATCTTCAAATTTCAATACATCTGCCCTTAATACTGGTTTTGGCATATCTTCTCTTGGATCTCGTCCTGGTTTTGAAAGCTCTTGCATAATATCTTTTAATGTTATTTCCCCAACATTTAGCTCTTCTGCTGTTTCCTGCGTTTTTATTTCTGATAATTTATTTTTTATTATAATTAACTTTTCTTTATTTAATAAATCTTCTTTTTTAAAGCCAATTATATTTAATAGTTGTTCTGCAACTTCATAGCTTTCTGGATGAACAGCTGTTATTTCTAATGGATTTTTTCCATCAAATACTCTCATAAAACCTGCACATTGTTGAAATGTTGCTTTTCCCAATTTTGGAACCTTTAGTAATTCCTTTCTTTCTTTTATCTTTCCATTTTCGTCTCTATATTTTACAATATTGCTTGCTAATGTTTTATTAATTCCAGATACATAAGACAATAAAGAAGGTGTTGCTGTGTTTACATCTACCCCAACTTTATTAACTGCGTCTTCTACTACTCCTGTTAAACTCTCTGATAATTTCTTTTGATCAACATCATGTTGATACTGACCCACACCTATTGATTTTGGATCTATTTTTACAAGCTCTGCCAGTGGATCTTGTAATCTTCTTGCTATCGAAATTGCTCCTCTTAAAGATACATTTATATCCGGATATTCTTCTGTTGCAAGTTTTGATGCAGAATATACAGATGCTCCTGCTTCACTTACTATAGCATAATGAACATTGCTTAACTCCTTTATCATATCTGACACAAAGTTTTCTGATTCTCTTGATGCTGTTCCATTTCCTATTGCAATAATGTTAACATTGTATTCTTTTATTAGTGCTATTAATTCTTTTTTAGCTCCTTCTACATCATTTTGTGGTTCTGTTGGATACACAGTTGTTGTAGCAAGTAGTTTTCCGGTTTCATCTATTACCGCAATTTTACAGCCTGTTCTATATGCTGGGTCAAACCCCATTACAGTTAGCCCCTTTAGCGGTGCTGCTAGCAATAATGGTTTTGCATTTTTTCCAAATACTTTTATAGCCTGCGTTTCTGCCTTTTCTGTTAAGTCAGAGCGTATCTCTCTTTCTATTGATGGCTCTATTAGTCTTTTAAAGCTATCTTCTATTGTTTCTTCTAACATTTTAGTATATTGCGTAGAACCTTTTATAATATCTTTATTAATCATTTCTAAAATAGTAGTTTCTGGTTTTTCCATTTTAATTTTTAAAAATTCTTCTTTTTCTCCGCGATTTATAGCCAAGATTCTGTGACTAGGTATTCTGTTTACTTTTTCATTAAAATTATAATACATATCATATGCCGATTTTTCTTCTTTTGTGCCTTTAACCATTATTATTCCTTCTCTATAGCACATTCTTTTAATTTGTTTTCTATAATTAGGATTATCTGATATGTTTTCTGCAATTATATCTTTTGCACCTTTAATTGCCTCTTCTACGCTTAAAACTCCTTTTTCTTCATCTATAAATTCTTTTGCGATTTCTTTTATATTTCTTTTATTATTTTGCTCAAATATTATTTGTGCCAATGGCTCTAGTCCTTTAGCCTTAGCTATTGTTGCTCTTGTCTTCTTTTTTTGTTTATATGGTCTATATATGTCTTCCACTTCTGAAAGTGTTTTGGCATTTTCCAATGATTGTACTATTTCGTCTGTAAGTTTACCCTGTCCATCTATTGATTTAATTACCTCTTGTTTTCTTTCTTCTAAGTTTCTTAAATATTTAAGTCGTTCATCTAAATCTCTAAGTATCTCATCACTTAAACCTCCTGTAACTTCTTTTCTATATCGTGCTATAAATGGGATAGTATTACCATCATCTATTAATTTTATAGTATTGGTAACTTGCTCCTCTTTTACATTTAATTCATCTGCTATTATTTGAATAATTCTATTCATCTTTTTTGCTCCTTTTTACATTTTTCGAGTTTTTTCCTACTACTTTACTTGATTTTTTCATATACTTAATATATCATAATATTATAAAAAAGGAAAGGAGATTTTATATATGAATTTATCAAGTTTTAGAGCAAAAGCTCGTGAAAAACTATCTGGAAAATGGGGAAAAGCTGCTTGTATAACTCTTGCATATATGGCTATAAATTTTATTTTTAATACCATTTTAAGCTATTCATTCAACGGCCTTAATACTATACTTTCTATCGGTTTTGCTATTATAAATGTTCCTTTAGCATATGGTTTATTAATCCAATTTGTAAAGCTTTATAATGGTGAAGATACATCAGCATTTAACTTTTTTACATTAGGATTTAATAATTTTGCTAGAGCTTGGAAAGTAGCTCTTAATGTGTTTTTAAAATTATTAGTTCCTTTTATACTTTTAATAATTTCTTCAATACTTCTTACTTCATTAGGTATAGTCTTTTACTGGACTCAGCCTGCAAACCTTACTGTATTGGTCATTTGTTTAGCTATTATTTGCCCAGTTTCTTTAATATGGCTTATAGTAAAATCATACTACTATATAATGTCTGATGTGATATCTATTGAAGAAACTGAATTACAACCAAAAGATGCAGTTGCAAAATCAAAAGAACTAATGACAAATAACCGTTGGAAATTCTTTATACTTGATTTAAGCTTTATTGGTTGGGCTCTATTAGCATCTTTAACCTTTGGTATAGGTATGCTTTGGTTGTTACCATATATTCAATTAACTCATATAGCATTTTATAAACATATATCTAAAAAAGAGGATGTTATTTAATTAACATCCTTTTAATATACATAATTTTGTGGATCATATCTTACTCCATTTACTCTTACCTCTAAGTGTAAATGATTTCCTGTTGACCTTCCTGTTGTTCCAACTTTTGCAATTACTTCTCCCTGACTTACGCTTTGCCCTGTTGATACTAATATTTGACTACAATGTGCATATGCTGTTTGAACTCCATTTCCATGTGATATTACTACCAAATATCCATAATCATCTAACCAACCCGCTGTTGTTACAGTTCCAGATGCTGCTGCCATTATAGGTGTCCCTCCTGGTGCTCCAATATCAAGTCCTCCATGGTTGTTTCTTGTTCTTGGTCCAAATCTTGAGGTTATTATTCCAGATATAGGTTGTATTAAACTAATTCCTATATCAACTTTTGCATTTGAATTTCCAGAAGCATATCCTGCAACACTTGCGTATACTATCTGTGGTGGCGGCTCTACATATAATTTAGCCACACATTTTTCAACATCTGTGAATTCTTTTAATTCTGTCTCGTATTTTTCTACAATTCCTAACTCTTCTTTGTTATCACTATCTTTTTCCTTTAATTCCGCAATAACTTTTTCTGCCTCACTAAATGTCGCCACATAAGCCTTTTCCTCTTTATCATCTGTTATTGCGTAATATTTATAATATGCTGTCCCATCTTCTATAGCCTTTGCATAAATTTCTTCGTCGTTACAATTTACATTTTTCTTTAATAGGCAAAGCTTATATTCTGGCATTTGGTCAACTTGAATAAATGCAACATTTGATTGTTCTTCTGCATTTATATATTTATTTATCTTTTTTTGCATATTACTTTTGTTATCTGTATATCCAACAAATTCTCCATTTAATGTTACTGCATATGTCGGTTTGTAGTAAAAAAACACAATACTGCCAATAAAAATAACTGCTAATGCCACTAAAACAAGAATTTTTATTGTTTTTCTTGAGTATATAGCTACATTTTTTAGTATATTAATAATAAACACTCTCCTATCATTATAATCTGTATTATTTTATACCATTTTTATTTATTTTACAATAACAACTTCAACTTGAATTCTTTCTTCTACGTGCTTACATAGTGTTTTACTGTCTTTTCCTCATTTTTATACTGTTTTTCTTCCATTTTTATTCAATTTATTGTATAAAATGAATATTTAATGTTCATAATATCTTTATATTACTTATGAAAGGAAGGGTGAAAATGCCAAATTTAAGTCAAGTAGAATTACAGAATTTAAGACATTTGATAGGAGCACACGAAACATCTTATCAAAAACTAAACACATATGCTTCACAAGCAGTAGACCCACAAATTAAGCAAATTTTTACAAAATCAGCTCAAGATGCATTAAATACTAAACAAAAATTAATGTCATTTTTAAATGGATAGGAGGATTTTTTAATGGATGAAAAAACAATGGTTAACGACGTTTTAGACGGAGTAAAAGCAAGTCTTACAACATATCAAGGAGTCATTTCAGAAGCAGAAAATATGCAATTAAGACAAACTATACAACAAATACGCAATAGTGATGAAAGCTTTCAGTACGAGCTATTTAAAATAGCACAAAACAAAGGCTATTACAAACCTGCTCAACCAGCAACAATAACAGAAATACAAACAGTAAAAACAGAACTTCTCAATTAGGAACAGTCCAAAATTGTTCCATTTGCACAATTTTGGACATCCTTGTTTAAGAGCAGTCATTCTGTGTACTGAACTGCTCTTATTTACATATAACTCAATTTGTTATTCTATTATTTCTAATTCCGCAAATTTTGCCATTAACCTTTTATGTCCTACTTTATCAAACTTTATGTCTAACTTATAATCTTCGCCTTCTTGTTCTATTTTATTTATGGTTCCTTCTCCAAATTTTTTATGATAGATTCTTTGTCCTTCTTTATATTTAGTTATATCCACTTGTCTATCACTTGCCTTTTTATTTAATGAATTTAAAAAGCTCTCTGCCGTTCTAAACTGAAATGCCCCCACTTTTTCTTTAACTTCCGGTATTTTCTCTACATTGTCAAATTTATATGTTTTAACTTTTCCTGCATAATTTGTTCCATATTCCCAACCATAATTTGAGTCTTTAAATGAATTATTATCTTCATTGTCTATTTCTTCATAACCGTCTAATAAATCTTTTGGTATTTCTTTTAAAAATCTTGACATCTGGTTGTAGCTTGTAGAACCAAATATTGTTCTTCTTTTTGCACAAGTCAAATATAAATACTGCATTGCTCTGGTTATTCCAACATAGAATAATCGCCTTTCTTCTTCTAATTCTTTAATTTCTTCTATTGATTTATATCCTGGAAATATTCCTTCTTCCATTCCTACTAAAAATACCACTGGAAATTCTAGCCCTTTTGCACTGTGCAAAGTCATTAAAGTAACGGTATCTTCGCTTTCTTCCATATTATCTATGTCGCTTGTTAGACTTATACTCTCTAAAAATTCTGCCAATGTGTTTTCTGCCATTTGCTCCTCAAACTCTATTGCTACTGTTAAAAATTCCTCCAAGTTTTGTATTCTACTTTCCGCTTCAATTGTATTTTCATTTTCTAATGCTTTTACATATCCTATTTTATTTAATGTCAATTTTATTAGCTCTGATATAGGAATTTGGTTTACTTGCTTTCTTAGCTCTTCTATTACTTCCACAAATTGTATGCTATTTGCCTTTACCCTATTTAGCTCATATTGTTCTGCATATTTTATTATTTCATACATTGACTTACCTGTTTTATCAGATATATCTTGTATATTATCTAGGCTTGTTTTTCCTATGCCTCTTTTAGGTTCATTTATAATTCTTTTTAGTGATAAATTATCTGAAGTATTAAATATTAATCTTAAATATGCAATTATATCTTTTATTTCTTTTCTTTCATAGAATTTTAGTCCTCCAATAATTTTGTATGGAATATTTTCTCGTCTAAATATATCTTCTATTGCCCTTGATTGTGAATTCATTCTGTACAATATTACAAAATCAGATAATTTTAAATATTCTTCCATTTTAAGCATATTTATTTGCTTTACTATGTATGATGCTTCATCATATTCATCTTCTGCTTTATAGATACAAGGTAGTTTTCCTTCTTCATTTTCTGTCCATAATTTTTTATCATATTTGTTTTCATTGTTTTTTATAACTGCATTTGCTGCTTTTAATATATTACCTGTACATCTATAATTTTGCTCTAGTTTTACTATTTTACTACCCGGAAAGTCTTTTTCAAAGTTTAGTATGTTTGTAATATCTGCTCCCCTAAATGAATATATCCCTTGGTCATTATCGCCTACAACTGTTATATTTCCATATTTTGAGGCTAATATAGATACTAACATAAATTGTGCTTTGTTTGTATCTTGATATTCGTCTACAAGTACATATTTAAATTTTTCTGTATAATATTCCAAAACATCCGGATTTTCTGTTAATATTTTAATTGTGTAGTTTATAATATCATCAAAATCTAGTGCATTGTTTTCTTTCAATTTTTTTTGGTATAATTCATATACTTTTCCTATTTTTTCTTTTCTAAAGTCTCCATTATATTTTACTTGATATGCTTTTGGTTCTAACATATCATTTTTTCCGTTACTTATTTCAGATAATACACTTCTATCTGTAAAAAGCTTATCATCTAATCTCATTGATTTTATACATTCTTTTACTAATGTTCTTTGGTCTGTCGAATCAAAAATCAAGAATGTAGTGTCAAACCCTATTCTATCTATGAATCTTCTTAATATACGTACACAAATAGAGTGGAATGTTCCTAGCCACATTTCTTGAGATGCTTCGCCCACTAGTTTTTCTACTCTTTGTTTCATTTCGTTTGCCGCTTTATTTGTAAATGTTATTGATAATATATTCCATGGTTTAACATTTTTTTCTGACAATAGATATGCAATTTTATGTGTTAACACTTTTGTTTTTCCGCTTCCTGCTCCCGCTATAACTAGGCATGGTCCTTCTGTTGCTAAGACTGCTTCTTTTTGTTTATCATTTAATCCTTCTATTAGATTCTGCATTTTTGTTTATATTCCTTTCTTAGAATTATTGTCTATCAGCATTTCTAAACATTGCTTTATTTCTTCTGCACATTGTTTATATGTTTCTATATTGCACCCCCATGGGTCTTTTATGTCCATATTTTTTCCTTCTTTTCCAATTCCAACATATTCTTTCAATGTATATACCTTACCAGTTAATTCAGGATACATATTTAGCACTAACTGCTTATGAGATACTGTTGCACATAATATTAAATCCATCTGCTCGATTTTTGTTTCTTTAATATTTGTTGCTCTATGATTATTCATATCAACACCATATTCTTTCATTACATCTATTGCACTATATGTTGCTGGTTCTCCACTATCTGCATATATTCCGCAAGAATATACTTCTACATTATCTTTTTCTTTTATCATTTTTTCAAGCATATGATGTGCCATTGCACTTCTACATGTATTTCCTGTGCACACAAACATTATTTTCAATTGTTTCACTTCCTATCTTTTTCTTTAGTATTAATATTATAACATTTATATTTTTTATTTTTCAACATATTAGGTAATATTTAATGCTATTATCCCCAATAATAATCCACAAATGTTACCAATTGCTGTCATTCTACCACTATATAACTTATTTGCTTCTGGTGTTAGCTCTCCCGAAACTACATAAATCATTGCTCCTGCTGCAAATGCTAAGCATAGCGCAATTATAGCTTGCGATATTGAACCTATTAATCCACCAAAAAAGGCACCTACTCCTGTAGTTATTCCAGATAAAATTACATAAAAAACTACTCGTATTGGGTTCATACCACCATTTTTCATTGGTACTGCCATAGAAATTCCTTCTGGGATATCATGTAAGCATATTGCTATTGCAAGTGATAGTCCTAGTTTTATTGATGCTTCAAATCCCGAGCCAATCGCTAACCCTTCTGGGAAGTTATGCAATGCTAATCCTATACTTACTATTATTCCTGTTTTTAGCAATGTATTTTTATTGTCTTTAAATTTAATTTTATTATTAAATTTTTTATCTACTAATATATCACATAATATCATTGTAACTATTCCAAACATTATTCCTATAAATATGTTTACTATGCCAGTTAAATTAAAGGCCTCTGGTATTAAGTCAAAACATACTATCGAAATCATAAGTCCGGATGCAAATGCTAAAACAAAACTTAAAAATTTCTTTGATGTATTTTTAAAGGTAACTCCTATTATTCCTCCTATTGTAGTTCCAAATGTGCCAAAGAAAAGTCCTATTAATGTTGTTTTTAGCAGATTGTTCATTTATAATCTCCCTTCTAAAGGCATTAAATAGATAGTATTCTACTTTAACCTTTTACAAATTATTTTATTACTAATATATTGAAGAAAAATTATAAAAATTACATATAATATTTTTATTTAGTATATGGTAATGTTTCATATCCTTCCCAGTTTGCTAAATGTCTTGATAAAATCATACCATCTCTATTGTTTACTTTTCCATTACCATCTACATCTGCATTTAAAGTTCCTTGTTCTGTTAATTCGTATTCTGGCCAACTAGCCAAATGTCTTAGCAGATATGTTTCATCTTCTTCGTTAACTATTCCATCACAGTTTACATCTCCATATAATCTTGTTTCTGAGTATGGTAATACTTCATATCCTTCCCAATTTGCCAAATGCCTTGTTAAAATTAGACGGTCTCTATTGTTTACTTTTCCATTACAATCTACGTCTGCATTTAAAGCTCCTTGCTCTGTTAATTCGTATTCTGGCCAATTTGCTAAATGTCTTGTTAAATATTCTACATCTGCATTATCAACTACTCCATCACAATTTACGTCCCCATATAGTACTGAAGTTGATGGTTTTACTGGTAATGTTTCATATCCTGCCATTCCTTCTATATGTCTCAATATTATCAATGCATCAGCATCATCTATTTTTTTATCTTCATTAACATCTGCATTTACTCTTCCTTGTGGTGTTAGTGGATATCCTTCCATTTCTAATAAACTATTTTGTAGATATTCTACGTCTGCTTTATCAACTATTCTGTCACAGTTTACATCTCCATATAATACTGATAATATTGGTTTAAATGGTAATGTTTCATATCCTGGCCAATTTGCTAAATGTCTTGCTAATATCATACCATCTCTATTGTTTACTTTGCCATCATTATCTAAGTCTGCATTTATCCATCCTTGCTCTGTTAATTCGTATCCTGGCCAATTTGCCAAATGTCTTAGTAGATATGTTTCATCTTCTTCGTTAACCATTCCATCACAGTTTACATCTCCATGAAGCAATGAATTTAAATTTCCTTCTGGTATTTCTGCTTTTTGTATTTGAATTGGTTGTCCTATAGATACTAATTCAAACTCCTTTGTTCCATTACTTTCTTTTAATTTTATTACTGCTGTATTTTGGTATATATCTATTTTACTAGTATCTTGTATATCAAATAATGAATTAACTAAAAAGCAATATGTGTATGTTGTTGTATAAATCCCATTACTATATGATATATTAGGAATGTCTATGCAATTTACACTATTATATTTCTTTCCTGCTTTTGGTAATTCAGTTATACTTTCTAAGAATTTTTTCAACTCTATTTCAGAAATTTTTTCCAAATATTCTCCCATTCCAACTACATTTATTTCTTTATCTTCTAGATTTATATATAGTGTTGTTAGCAATTCACCATTAGGTTTATATATTTCAAAGTCTAATATTGTATCTTGTTGTGAATAATTTTTTATAATTAATTCGTCTTCAAAAATAGATTCTTTTGAATTACTATCTTCTTTACTATTTTGGTCGCATAAAATATTTTTCTTTAAATTATATATTTTATAGTTTAATGGTAATTCTCCTTCTTTTTCAACGTCGTTTCTTCTTACTGACACAAATAATTTTGCGTCATTGTCCTTAATTTGCATTTTAGATATCAATATGCTAATGTTGTCTGTTATCTGTATAGGTTGATAAGATATTGTTATATCTCTGTCAGATAATATTTTATCCTTCTTATCTGTCTCTGTAGATTGTGTAATCCAATCTTTTATCATGAAAAATACGTTATCGTATCCCTTTGTTGTTGCATATATGTTTCCTCCTCCAAGTGCTAATACAGCACACGCTGCAACTGATAATATAATTTTTAGTGCTTTTCCTTTTTTCTTTGGTTTTTGTTGTTTTTCTTCGTTTATAGTTTCATTAACATTTTCTTCCATTTTTTCTCCTCCTATTATTTTTAGTTGATTTTCAAATAGTTCATCAATTTTATGTGGTATTTTTCCATCCTTAATATTAGATTTTATATATAAATCTTTCTCTTTATCACTAACCATTTACTTCCCTCCTTTCTCGTACTAACATTTCATATAACTTTTCTCTTGCTACTGCTAACCTTGATTTTACAGTTCCTTCTGGTATATCCAGTGTTTGTGCAATTTCTTTAATTGATAAATCATCATAATAGTACAATGTAGCAGTGAGCCTTAGCTCTGGTTTTATTTGTTCTAGAAGCTGAACAAATGAATCTTCACAATCGTAAACATCCTCTTTTGTTTCTACATAACTTTCTGCCATTTTTGATGTTATATCTATTACTTTTTTGTTTTTGTTTATTAAATCATAACAGCAGTTAATTATTATTCTTCTGCTCCAGGAATTAAATGCTTCTTTACTTTCTAATTTACCTATGTTTTGGTACATTCGTATTAGTGCATTTTGTAGAGCATCATAAGCATCATCTTCATTTTTTAGTATTATCATAGTTGTTTTGTACATTACCTCTTTATTTTGCATTATCACTCTGCTGAATGCTTCTTTATCTCCTTTTATGGCTCTTTCTATATCTACCATTTTTCTTCCTCCTATTAATAAGACTTTTGCCTTTGTGTTTTAGTTCATTTTTTTTATTATATATCTTTTATCTTATTAATTGCAATCTAATTATCTTTTTTAGAAAAAAAACCTAATAGCTTAAATAGCCATTAGGTTTCTGTTGTATAATTATTTTATTTATTCAATTTTTTGTTTATCTCTGTTGTATTTTTACATATTACAAGTTTTACTAGTAATAGTTCATATATAACTCTGGTTAATACATTGCCTATAACTAATGTTAATAAAAATGCTAAAAAACTTATTGATATTAATCCAAATGATGACAATGTAACAAATAAAGCAACTATAATATACAGTATTTTTAATACGTTTTCTATCATCATTTTTTTAAATGTAAGAAAATCATACAACCATCCTAGAAATCCTGTAAATTTTCCTTCATTTTTTTTGCTCAAAAATGTAAAATATAATACTATTCCTCCAATTATTGCAAGTATTACCGATACAATTGTCCATATACCACTAGCTACAAACTTTGGTGAAGAATCTAATATTGTTGAACTCACACCGTAACTATTATACATTTCAAACTCCCCCTTTCTTTTTTCTTACATATTACAACAAAAAATTCCATTTTTCAATCTTTTTTTATATTTCTTTAAAATGGATGATTAAAATTGTTTATTTAAACATTAAGTTTAACTAGCAATCATTTGTACTTTTTAATTTTTCTGCTCTATCTGCGGCAATTAGATTATCTATCATTTCATCTAGGTTTCCATTCAAAAAGTCCTCTATTTGATAAATAGACATTCCTATTCTATGGTCTGTTATACGTCCTTGTGGATAGTTGTATGTTCTTATCTTTTCACTTCTATCTCCACTACCTACTTGTGTTTTTCTTTCATTTGCTAACTTAGCGTCTCTTTCTTGTTTTTCTTTTTCATATAAACGTGATCTCAACATTCTCATGGCATATTCTCTATTTTGAACTTGAGATCTTTCTGTTTGACATTCTGCAACCATTCCTGTTGGTATGTGTATTAATCTAACTGCTGATGAAGTTTTATTTACGTGTTGCCCTCCTGCACCAGATGATCTAAATACTTCCATTTTTATATCTGCTGGGTTAAGTTCTATATCCACATCTTCAACTTCTGGTAATACTGCAACTGTAGCTGTAGAAGTGTGTATTCTACCACTTGCTTCTGTGTCTGGAACTCTTTGTACTCTATGAACTCCACTTTCAAACTTTAATCTACTATATGCTCCTCTTCCAGAAATCATAAATGATATTTCTTTATATCCGCCCAACTCTGTTTCATTTTCATTTAATACTTCTAATTTCCAGTGTTTTCTTTCTGCATACATTGAGTACATTCTATATAAAGTTCCTGCAAATAGCGCTGCCTCGTCCCCTCCGGCTCCTCCTCTTATTTCACATATTACGTTTTTATCATCATCTGGATCCTTTGGGATTAGCAGTATTTTAAGTTCTTCCTCTATCTTTGGTAGTTTTTCTTTCGCTTCTAGCATTTCTGTTTCTGCCAATTCTTTCAATTCTGGGTCATTCATCATTTCTTTTGCTTCTTCTAAGTTTTTTTCTACTTTTTTGTATTCTCTGTATTTTTCAACGATTGGCTCTAATTCCGAATGCTCTTTCATCATTACTTTCCACTCATTTTGTCTGCTTATAACTTCTGGGTCGCTTATTTTTTTTGTTAAGTCAATATATTTTTTTTCTACGTCCTCTAATTTTTGAAACATTTTTTCCTCTCCTTAATAAAATTTGACTTATTTATTATACAACATATTTATAGCTTTTTCAATGCCTCTGCAACTTTAAAGTTCTACACTATTGTATATACAATTTAATTTATCTAGTATGTTCTTTTCTCTATTTGTACATGTAAATATAATTAATTGATGTTGTTTATATTTTTGAGTTAAATATTTAAGTATATTTTCTAATCTTTCATCATCAAAGTATGCAAATGCTTCATCTAAAATTATAGGCATTTTTTCTTTAGAAATTTCTTCTATCATAGATATTCTTAGAGATAGGTATAATTGATCTATTGTGCCAATGCTCAATCTTTCTGCAGGTATATATTCTCCATTTTGAATCTCTACAATTAATCCGTTTTCATCATTAACATTAATATTTGTGTATTTTCCATTAGTTATATTTTTTATATTTTCTGATAAATTAAATGTAAATTTAGGTGTAATATTTTTTTTCATTTTTTCATATGCTTTTTCTAAAAAGTCTTTTGCTAAATTAATTTCATAGTTTTTCTGTTCAATCTCTTTTAACTGCTCATGTATTGTTGCAAACTCTTCTTCTAATTTTATTAAGTCTTCAAGTTTATTTACTATACTTTTTTCCTCTACTTCTAATGTGTTTAATTCTATTTTTTCTTCATTTATTCTGCTTGTTATTTCTTCTAAATCATTTTTACTATTTTCTATGTCGTATAACTCAATATTATATTTATTTTTTATTTCTTCTTTTTCTTTTTCTAAATTATCTTTTTCTCTTTTTATATCTTGTTCTATATCATTTTTCTGCTTTTGTAAAAAGTCAATTTTTGTATTTAACAAATCAATTTTATTTTTTTGTAAATCCTTATTTTTTTTAATTTTGTTTATTTTTATTATATATTCTAATACTAATGTACATGTTAATACTGTTAAAATAATATATGTAATATATTTGTTTTTTAACGCTATTATACTAATAGCCATTAAAACAATCATTATTGCATTTATTATCCAATACCATTCATTTTTATTTTTCTTGTTTCTTGATATATTTGTTATTTCTTCTTTTTCTCTCTTCAAATTTTCTATTTCATCTTGCTTTTCTTCTTTAATTTTATTTTTATAATTAACCTTTTCACTTTCTATTCTTATTTTTTCACTTAATTCACTTATTTTTTTTATTAGCTCTCTTCTTTGCTCTTGTCCTTGTATTTTGTTCTCTAAATCTTTTTTCTTTTGTTCTATTGTTATTTTTTCTTGTTTGTACAAATTTAACTTTTCTAACATCTCTGATATATATTTAATTTTACTTTTTAGTATATTTATTGGCTTACCTTGCGTTCTTTCTGTCCCAACTTCTTCTAATTGTTTTTTATTTAATTTTTCTTTTGCTTTATTATAAGATAAATTTGAATCTCCTGTTCCCGCTATGTTAGCTATTTTTTGTACCAATACATTTTGTTGTTGTTCATTTAATTTGACTTCTTGTTGACCTGACATTATTGTTGATGTAAACATATTCTCGTTTAAACCCACCTGCTCTATAAAAAATTGTGAACCTTCTTTTTTATCCATATTAAATTGTTTTGTTATGTCTTCTAGATTATCATTATATATTTTAGCATTTTTTTTATTAAAATCTCTAAAAATTTCATATTTGCTTCCATCATCCAAAATGTACTTAATTTTCCCAGAAAATTCTTCTCCACTCCATGGTTTATATTTGTCAAAATCTGATATTTGTTTACCATTTTTATTCTTTGATATTCCATAAAATGCTGTTTTTATATATGTTAATAGGGTAGACTTACCACTTTCGTTTTTTCCATATATAATGTTCACATTTTTATCTAAATTAATTTCTTTATTTTTTAATGTTCCAAAAGAATTTATTTTAATATTTTCTATTTTCAAAATTTATTCTCCTCTATTTTTCTAATATATCTAATCCTATTTCTAATACATTTTCTAACGTATTCTTATCTATATTGCTGTTTTCCATTTCATTTAAAATTTCTTTTACAAATAATCCTTTTAAATTATTTTGTCTAGCTACTGCTGATATGTCTATATCTGGTTTTGTATTATCTTTAATTTTTACTATTCTGTCATCAATATTTAACTTATATAAATTATAAATATTAATTTCGAATTTTCTTTTTCCTATTAAAATTACTTTATATAAAATATTTTCTTCTAATTGCAAACTGTTCAATTTTTCTGCTAATTCTTCTTTATCATTTATATTTGTTACTTCTACATTAATTTCTTTTAATTCTTTATTATCTACAGGAATAAACTTTAGATTAATTTTATCTTTTTCCAATTCTCCCACTATCATTCCATGTTGTCCTAATTCGTCAAATCCTAATGATATTGTAGAGCCTGGATAAACTATTCTTTGATTTTCTTCTGTATTATAGTTCAATTTGTGTATATGCCCCAGTGCAATATAGTCAAAACCCAATTCTTTTAACATAGACTTTTTCATTGGATTGTATTCTACATTTTCTAATGATCCATCTACGGTTCCGTGTACTACCAAGATGTTCAATTTGTCTTTATTATTTATTTTTATTTCATTTACTTTTAAATCTTTACAATAGAAGTCTGTAAATGCAATACCATATATATCAGCATCTGAAGTTTCATACACTTTTTGGTTTTGAGAAAATATTATTACATTTTCTGCCCATTGAAATGTTTTATAATAAGAATTATTTATATAAGGGTCATGATTGCCTGGTGAAATGAATACTTTCGTGTTAGGAATTTGTTTAAATAAGTCATTTATGTATTCAATTGTTGATTCTCTTATTTGTTCGTTTTCGTATAAATCACCTGCCACAAATAAGAACTTAATATTATTTTCTTTTATATAATTTATTATTTTTTTTAGTGCATCTCTTTGCTCTATTCTGCGTATTTCTCCCCAATTGGTTCTACTATTTAAAACTACAAATGGCGCATCAAAATGCATATCTGCTATATGTACAAATTTCATATTGCCTCCTTTATACAGAACAATTGTACTCCATATTTATTATATTGTCAATAGAAAAAAGCATTCGTTTTGAATGCTTTTCATTTATGAATTTTTATTTGATGTATCTGAGCCTTCGGTTCCAAACAGTTCGTCAAACTTTGCTTCTAATTCCTTTTGTATATCATACGAAAAGTCGTCAGAATCTGGTAGGATTGGAGCATCTGGTATACTATTTGTTTTATTTTTAGGTTTTTCATTGCTTTCCTGTTTATTATCATCATCATTAAATAAATCATCTAATGAATCTACTTTTAAATCCTTTGGTTGCTCTTTTTCCTCTTCAAAATATGGGTTGTTTGGATTAAATTTCCTCCATTCTCCTCTGTTTCCAACGTCAAACTCCAAGTGATTTAATTTATATTCATTTAACTGCTTTATCATTGGTGTTTCAAAATAATAATATTTTTTTGCTTTTATTGGCTTTAAGCCTTTTTCGTATATGATACATAAATCATTATCCATTCTTCTCAACTCATCTGGTGTCATCAAAGCTCTTGCCATTATTTGGTCTGATGTACTATATCCCTGTCTAGCCATTTGTTTATCTTTATTTACAGAAATATTATCTCTTGTTATTGTTTTTTCTCCTAATGCTTTTGAAAAATATTCTACCGTTTTAAAAGAGTTACTTCCTAAGAATACGTGTGTATCACAGTTTCCCATAATAGTTTCGTGGGATTTTTCGTATACGGCTTCCAATTGGTCTAAGTTTTGCAATATAACACTAAATGATATTCCTCTACTTCTACTTGTTGATATTTTTTTATCAAAGTCTGGTATTTGTCCTATATTAGCGAACTCATCCAAAATAAAGAATGCTGGTACTTTTAGTCTTCCTCCACTTTTATCTGCAAAATCATATAATTGTTGTATCATTTGTGAGAAGAATATTGTAAGCAAGAAGTCATATGCCTTATGTGTATCTGAAGATATTACATACACTGCTGTTTTTCTACTTCCTATTGTTTCAAAATCTATTGTATCTGTAGATGTTACCTCTGCAATTTCCTTTGAATCGAATTTACCAAGTTTCGACTGTAAAGAACTTAATATTGAACCATATGTTTTTTCCGGTGCTATTTCTATAGATTTATAATACATTCTTGCAGGGTGATCATATGGCAACTGGTTAATTAAGTCTGTAAGTAAGTTGCTTCCCCCATTTGCATTAGCCGCCCTTACAAGCTCTGAACAACTGGCTAGGTTTTGCTCTTCTTCCGGTCTTACCGCCATAAGGTAGTAAATAAGCGCTTTTAAAAGCATTTCTGCCATATCGTCCCAATATGGATCCGCCTTGCTTCCTTCTCCTTGTTGTCCTTTTACTATTGTATTTGCTATAACGTCTACATCTATTTCACTTGCTATGTGCATTAATGGATTATATCCGTCGCTATTAGCTGGATTAACTAAATTTAATACTTTTATGTCATATCCATTCTTTTTTAAGTATCCTGCTGTTTTATCGTATAATTCGCCTTTTGGATCTGTAAATATATATGATCCAAGCATTTGGTATGCATTTGGTATAGAGTATGATGCTGATTTACCAGAACCAGAACCGTCCAACTACCAATACGTTAACATTTCCTCTTTTATCTACTGGCAAGTAATTATTTTGAGCTAATATAATTCCTTTATTTTTACTTAAAATACTATATTGTTCTCCGCCCTCACTCCAATCACTTGAGCCATGCTCTATATCTGTATACTCATGTTTTGGTCTTGCCTTAAGTATTCCTATTACAGTAATTGCCAAGTATATTACGGAAAATATTTTTAAGGTTGACCAAAAATATTTTGCATATCCTTCTGAAAAAATCTTAAATAATGTTGTAAAGCTTGTCATTGCAGGTCCTAGTTGTTCTAAAAATATACTTAAGTCAAACTTTCCATTTGCCATTGACTTTCCCAATGTGTATGAAAATGGAGAAACTAGTATTACAGTTACAATTACCCATAATACTAGTGCTATAATTATGCTTGTTTTGCTTTTCTTTAATGCAGTATTTAATTTATATCCCATATTAAATCACCTTTTCTTTAGTTTTATCTTCTATTTTTCTTTTACTTCCTCATTCGCTTTCTTTATTATTCCATCTTTAAGAACTCCGTCGTATACAACTATGGAAGTAACATTTTCTTTTCCTTCTTCTTCTTCTTTTTCTATTCCTATTCGCATTTTTCCACTAGCAATTGTCTTCATTGCTTTTTTTTCAAATTCGCCAGTAATAACTCTAACTTGTACATTTGTACTCATTATAATACCTCCTATATATCATCACTATTGTCTTCTTTTATCTCAAATGCAAAATATGACTTATATGGTTTTAATTTGCATTTGCCTCTTACCTCATTTGTTTCTTTATCAAAATATAGTACTGGTTTGACTTCCTCTGTTGTTTCTGGGTCAATTATTGATATAGGTCTTTTTAAATTTGGTGTATATCTAAATTCTCTATATTCCATTTCTTTTTCCGAATATAAAGTATTTAACTTTATAGGTAATGGTTTTTTAGATATGCTTAATTTGCCATTCTCTAAAATTCCCATATTTACTATAACTTTTTCTTTTCCAAATGATAAAATAACTAATTTTTCAGATTCACCTGGTTCTTCTACAAAGAAAGTTTTTTTCTTTAAATCGCCCTTAAGCTCTTCTGTAACAAATAATCTTTCAACTGTATATTTAGGAGCATTTTCGGAAATCTCTTTTTCTGTTTGATTAACTTTATATATTACTGTGTTTACTCCTTTTGGATCAGTGATACTAAAATATTTACCTTTTATTGCATCCATTTTTCTTCCTTTCCTATAATCCATTAATAGGTTTGTTCTTTCGTTTTTAACTCATTTATTATTATAGCATCTTTTTTGTATTATGTCAATATATTTATGCCTCCCTTGGATTATATCTTGATATCTTATTAAATTCTTCAAATAATTTTTTTTCTTCTTCATTTAAATTTTTTGGAACCATTATTTTAACTTCTGCTACTAAATCCCCTCTTCCGCCTTTTCCATCTTTGTAACCCTTGTTTGGAATTCTAACTTTTTCTCCACTTTCTGTTCCTTGTGGAATACATAACGAAACTGTTTCGTCTATAGAATTTATGCTTACTTTTGTTCCAAGTGCTGCCTCCCAAGGCGTAATTTTTAAGTCTGTATATAGATCCAATCCATTTAATCTGTATTTTTTCCCATTTTGTATATTTATTTTAATAAATAAATCTCCATTCTTTCCACCGTTAATGCCTTCTTTACCTTGTCCAAGCAATCTTACCTTTTCATTATTTCTTATTCCTTCTGGAATGGTAATTGCAAAAGTTTTCATCTTGCCATCTATTGTTCTAAGAGATATCTTTTTCTCTGTTCCAAAAAAAGCCTCTTCTATATTAACATCTACTTCTGTTTCTATGTTCTCACCTTTTACAGGGATTTTTTTTGTGACTTTTCCATTTTCTAAATTATTCTCTCCAAAAAACATACTAAAAAAATCTCCAATTGTTGAGCTTTTGTTTGAACTATTGGCTGTTTCCTCTTTTTTGTTTTTACCTATACGTGAATTCCACATTCTATCATATTTTCTTCTTGAAGCCATATCAGATAAAGTTTTATATGCTTCATTTATATCCTTAAATCTTTCTTCTGAAAATCTATTATTTGAGTTTATGTCTGGGTGATATTTTTTCGCCTGCTCTCTATATGCCAGTTTTATTTCTTCATTAGTTGCTTTGGATGTATCTAATCCAAGTATTTTATAATAGTCTTTAAAAATCATATTATGCCTCCCAAAACAATTATGACATAATTATAGCATATAGTCACTACAAAATAAATAGTTTTGCAAAAAAAATAAAAGGCAAAAGTGCCAGTTAGGAAGCATCTTCCCATACTGTCACTTCTCCTTTTTTTAGACTTTTTTGCACATCTATTACTCTTTGATTTTCTGAACCTCGCCATTCTAGTTTGGGATTGTGTAATTCATCTGCATATTGCCCATCTACTAGTACATCTATATAGTGCATTACTTCTTTATCTTTCAAGTCCTTGTCAAATTTAAAACCTGTCCATGCCCATAAATTTTTATTTGGAAATTTTTCTTTAAATGTTTTTGCAAGTTTAGTTGTACCTTCTATATTTTTAGGATGCATTGGTTCTCCGCCCAAAATAGACAATCCCTCTATGTGGTCATTATTGCAAAGTTCCATTACCCTATTTATTGTTTCATCTGTAAATTCTTTGCCTCCGTTAAAGTCATGTGTCTCTGGATTAAAGCAGTTTTTACAGTTAAAAGCACATCCCTGCATAAATATGGATACTCTTACTCCTGGGCCATCTGCTATATCCATTTTTCTAATTTTGTTGTATTTCATATTTTATCTCTTCCCTTCATTATGTCATAAATTTAATTATAAATTTTTCTTTACTCGTCATCTTTATTATCTATATGTAATACTCTTTCTTTGATTTCCTGTGTTCTACCTTTATTCCAAAATTGACTTCCTATATATCCACAAGTTCTTCTTGCAACATTTAAAGTATTATGATCTTTATTTCCGCAGTTCGGACAATACCATTCCAAATTATCATTTATCAAAATCTCTCCATCAAATCCACATTTTTGGCAATAGTCTGATTTTGTATTTAGTTCTGCGTACATAATATTATCATATATAAATTGAATTACTTGTAATACAACTTCTAAGTTGTTTTGTAGATTTGGCGTTTCTATATATGATATAGCTCCTCCAGGACTCAATTTTTGGAATTTGCTTTCTAATTTTAGCTTAGAAAATGCATCTATATCTTCAAATACTGGTACATGGTAAGAATTTGTAATATAGTTTCTGTCTGTAATTCCTTCTACTACTCCAAATCTCTTTTTTAGACATTTCGCAAATTTATATGTTGTAGATTCTATTGGTGTTCCATATACACTGTAATCTATTTGTTCTGCTTCTTTCCACTGTTTACATTTGTCATTTAGTTTTTGCATTACCTTTAATGCAAACTCTTCTCCAACTCCACCATCTGTATGACTGTTACCTGTCATGTATTTTACACATTCATATAACCCTGCATATCCTAGTGATATTGTTGAATAACCATTATGTAATAGTTTGTCTATGCTTTCACCTTTTTTTAGTCTTGCTAATGCTCCATGTTGCCATAAAATTGGTGCTACATCACTTGTTACTTTGCTTAATCTTTCATGCCTAATTCTTAAAGCCTTATGGCATAGCTCTAATCTTTCTTCATATATTTTCCAGAATTTATCTTCATCTTGGTTTGAAGATAATGCTACATCTACCAAGTTTATTGTTACAACTCCTTGATTAAATCTTCCATAATACTTTGGTTTATTAGTTTCTGGATCTACATATGGGGTTAAGAATGAACGGCAACCCATACATGGATAACAATTTCCATTTCCATTTTTATCTATTTTATATTCTTTCATTTTCTTTTCTGAAATATAATCTGGTACTAATCTTTTTGCAGTACATTTTGCTGCTAATTCTGTTAAGTACCAATACTTACTTCCTTTACGGATGTTGTCTTCTTCTAATATATACAATAATTTTGGAAATGCAGGTGTTATATAAACTCCTTTTTCATTTTTGAAACCTTCTATTCTTTGTTTTAAGAATTCTTCTATAATCATTGCCAATTCTTTTTTGTATTCGTCTGTTTCTCCTAAATACATGCAAACTGATAAGAATGGCGCTTGTCCATTTGTATTTGTCATTGAGTTTACCTGATAATTAAATGTTTGAACTCCATCTTCAATTTCTTTCTTTATGTCTTGCTTTGCGTATTCTTCACATTGTTTCTCTGATAATCCTCTTTGTTTATATTTTTTATAATATCTGTCATAACTGCTTCTTACAAATGGTGCCAAATGTGTTAGGGAAACTGTTGCTCCACCATATGTAGATGATGTAACTCCTAAAATTATTTGTGTAGCTATAGTCATTGCAGTCAAAAATCTATGTGGTTTTTCTATCATAACTCCATTCATTATTGTTCCATTTTGTAGCATGTCCTCTAAATTAATTAATTCACAATTTGTTAAAGCATTTTGCGCAAAATAATCTGCATCATGGAAATGAATAATTCCCTCATCATGTGCTTTTACTACATCTTCCGGTAATAAAAATCTTCTTGTTATATCTGTACTTGTTATTCCCGCTAAGTAATCTCTTTGAGTTGTTACAACTTGTGCATTTTTGTTTGAATTCTCGTTATTCCAGTACTCGTTTTCTCCTTCTATTAGTTCTTTTATTGACTGATCTGTTGTGTTTGATTTTCTTACTAATGCTCTTGTATAACGATATGTAATATATTTTTTTGATAGTGCATATTTTCCAAAAGACATTAATTGTTCCTCAATAATGTCTTGTATATCTTCTACTAAAATTCTCTTTTTGTCTAGCTCCTCTATATAGTTTATAATCTCATTTATCTCTTCCTTAGAAGCACGCTCTTTTGGTTTTACCTCTTTATTTGCTTTTTCTATAGCTGTTCTTATTTTAGACCTATCAAAGTCTACTATTTTTCCATCTCTTTTAATTACCTGCATGTGAGTACCCCCTTATATATTTTGTTTATTTTATCTCTGTACAGCAGAGGATTTCTTTAGTTATTTTCAATTTCTTCTTATGTGATAATTTTTTGTTTTCGTTTTTAATTTATCCCTATAATATCCTATCTTTTTTATAATGTCAAACGCATATTTGTTATGTAACATATGCTTTTCTTTTATTGTTTTTTTAATATTTTCCGGCTATTTTTCCATTAATTTCAAACTGTTTTTTTGACAACTTTTTTGTTGAAACGCCTATTTGCCTACGTTTTTATTTTATATTACAAAATTATTACAGTTTTGTTACAAATTCATATCATTGAAAGGGCTGTCCCTTTAAAATACATTTTTAATATGATGAACATAGTTTTTATCTGCTATATATATTTCTA